>SDBS01005461.1_pt1 | contig 12381 bp, 6 predicted proteins | sample 2277091 | NCBI WGS metagenome assembly SDBS01 (sample SAMN10404972, study PRJNA504765) | marine sediment metagenome | isolation source: marine sediment core GS10_PC15, 163 cmbsf | place: Arctic Ocean: Southern Knipovich Ridge | collected 2010 | reverse complement strand
GATTTAGAAGCTAAAGCCAAAGAGATAAACTGCACAGTCGATATAAAACCATTATCATTGGAAGAAATATACAAAATCGTTGTTAATCGGGAATAGGAAAATAACAATGGATATCTTGACAGCCAATTTGAAGCACTTTTATCAGCATCGTGGGGCATGGTTTGGGTATTTGATTATTTTGTGTGTAGTGCCGGTAGCTTTACTTCCACTTTTCTTTACAAGGTTCGACGACAGGTATTTGGGATATTTGCTAATCAGCTTCTGGACGGGAGTATTTGCAGGTAATATGCAAAAGGATGTCTTGATGAAGCCGTTTTCATTTTGCCTTCCGGGTCACCGTCGAATTCCAAGGCTATTTATTTTTTGGATTGGTGGTGTCGTCAACTTGATTTTGGGATGTGTGTTTTTGATGTATCCAGGGCTTGATTTTCCTTATGTCCTGATGCTGATGATTATTTTAGCAGGCGGTTTTGTTGGTATGATTCTTTACTTTTATGGGGTATGCTGCACGCTTTTCGAGCTGCGAATGCTATTAGGGGGAATACTTCCATGGTTAGCCCTCGGTGCAATCATTTTGTTCAGATGGGACAAAGTTGTGCAGAATATGATTATTTCCTGGCCAATTCCGACGATTTTGGCGGGTGGTTTGGTATGTGTTTGGTTTTGGAGGCTGTTTGGCCGTGATACCCTGGCAAGGCGGCATTGTGGCAAGCTGGTGTTTGAGGGCTTTAGTACATCATTAAAAGCTCAGAAATATCGACAAACTCAAGCAGATAGAAATCTAACCGCAGCGAAGTCCAAATTTTTCGAGAGACTCCATGAGTTCTTTTTACGCAGGATGAACCGAAATGAGTTTTTGAGTAAAGGCCGATATATTTGGGGCAATTTCTATATGGTGTTTGGCAGAGATTTTGGTACCTGGCAGATGAAGCATGTTTTAGCGTCTTGTGCACTGATAAGCTTTTTGGTCTTGTTTTTTGGATTTGTGGGCAAGGGAGAGGGAATAAATGTTTTATTTGTTATACTGGCATTAGGTGTGCTTAGCTTGGATCTGCTGCCTTACCGGAGTATGCTGTTTCCGGCGGGACGCGCTGAGAAGTATTTTGGCACATTGGTAGTGGCGTTAATTATAACTTTTTTGGCAGGAGTATTGGCATTGGCTTTAACCGGCATATCGGTTCTTCTGGAAACGTTGTTGCCGGAATTTGGCTCTAAAGCAGACTTGTTAAGTTATCATGGAATGGATATCGGCCTGTTTTATATTTTCTTGGTAGTGATACCTATAGCACTTAGCTGTGCTGTCGCTTTTCCTCGTAATATGATAGTTAAGATTATTTTCGTGGTAGTTTTTATGCAGGGGTGGATAATCTCTGCAGGGGTGCTCAAGCAGCCGCTAATAGATGTGATTGGGCCGGTAGGTGTTGTGGGGCTGGTAGCGCTTTGTTGGATAGGTTTTCTGATAGTCCTGCGTTATGTTTGCATGAGACGGTCCTTGGTAGGTCAAGGACGGTAATCAGAAGACGTGGATTTTTGGGGGGATTGAAAGGAGACGTTTGTATGCGAATATTTGATGTTGGTAACCTTATCCGAAGATCATATCACTTAGCACCAATATTACTGATTATATCTGGACTTTCTACGATATCTGTTTGTGCAGAACCAGATACAGCCACGAAGCCAGGCCACGCAGATATTATTCATCGTGCTGTCGATGAAGGCAAGCTTTCTTTTAAGCTGACAACGCCGGAGGACTTAAAGGTGCTGATTGGTCCTGCCATCAAGGAAACAACAAAGAATAGTGGTGGTATGGAGACACTTGCTCTTGACTATACTGATGTTCGGGCAACATTTGGAAGGATGAGAAATTTTTCTGCCCCATTCGCCCTTTACGAGTTAGTTGTGCGCGGCAAGGCAGTCGGTATTGGTCAAGAGCGGCAAATTGTTCTAAGGAATGAGGATGACCTTAAGAAATTCGACCGTTTCTGGGGATTTACGAATGTCTCACTGGCCAGCATTGACTTGAGGGGTCATTTAAAGCTACTTGAGACGATGCCTTTTGACAGTCGAACCGTCTGGCCGGAACCAAATAAACTGCCCGAAGGATTTGAACCGGCTCGCGTGCTTGAGGAGGGAAAGAATCCAGGCTTAGGGATTCGCAGTTTACACAAACAAGGTATTGATGGTAATGGAGTAGGCATAGCTATTATTGATCAGCCTTTGGTGAAGAACCACAAAGAGTATGTTAACAGTATCGTACATTTTGAAGAAATAGATGTACATGGTGTTGGACCTCAGATGCATGGCCCTGCGGTGGCCAGCATTGCCGTCGGAAAGGATTGTGGGGTGGCCCCGGCAGCGAAACTTTACTATTACGCGATACCGATGTGGAAATGGAAAAACTGTCAACCCTATTGCGACGTTATTAATAAGATCCTTCAATCAAATGAAAATTTGAAGCCTTCTGAGAGAATTCGAGTAGTAAGCATTTCGACAGGTATGTTCTCTCACTGGAAAGACTTTACTCGTTGGAAAGAAACCCTGAGAAAAGGCGAACAGCAGGGGCTTCTGGTTGTAACTTGTGACACGTCTGCTATAAACTATGGAACGCTCACTCGTATTCCCGGCAAAGACCCCGAAGACCCGAATAGCTACCGCAGCGGGAGATATGGAGCGGGGCTTTTGGTTCCAGCGGGGAGCCGGACGACTGCCGGCCACGAAGGCCCAGAAGTTTATACCTATTGGACGGAGGGTGGAATGAGCTGGGCAACGCCGTATTTAGCTGGTCTTGCCGCCTTAGCTTATCAGGTTGACCCGGAAATTGAACCTAAGAAGATTGCTGAGTTGTTGTTGAAAACGGCTGTGCAGACAGATGCAGGCACAATTGTCAATCCCACAGTTTTTATTGAATGTGTTCAGAATCCCAATAAAATCTCCTCTTTATTAGCAGAAGCAGCCAATACAAAGGGCTTAGAAGGCAAAGCTGTCTCCGAGTTTCAAAAGAGCATTAATAAAAAAGTTGCTCAACTGGATATAAACAATGCTACGCCGGAAGATGTCATTAGGATATTTGGCAAACCTCTATCGTACCGGCGAAGGGGACAGCCTGTTCAAGAAGACAATCTACCTGAAAGCTATACTATGGTTTACCCGGAAGGATTTGGCATTCGCATACTCGACGGACATATCGAGGAATTTTGGTTTCAAAAGCCAGGATATGTTTTTCGAGACAGTATCACAGTCGGTTCAACTTTAGATGAGGTTCTAAAAGTACTCGGGTCTCTGACAAAAACCATAGAAAGCGAGAAATATAGATTGGTGAGAGGTATTCTCTATACCGCGGATGGTGATAAAATTGAACCGGTGGATGGCGTTCTCTATAAGGATATCGGCAAAAAAGGATACTGTTATTACGTCAATGCCAGCCAGGGAGTTCGCATACTCTTCATAAATAATAGAGTGGTCATAATTTGTGTAACCAAAAGAGGGCCTCCTAATAAGAAACGGTGAGCATCAATCGTTGAAAAAGACTTGGATATCGGGCAGGTCTATCCTTACGCTGCTTTGAGCAATTATCCTACTCGGATATCTTACCACATTTGAATGTGAGTATCACTGGAAAGATGACAAACATCTCAAGCTAATCATTCTGGAAGAATTTGAAGTGGATAAGGAATACGAGATAATTTTGGGCCATGGGTTTCGTTCCCAGAAGGATGTCCCACTCGACTGGTCTACTTATAGATTAAAGGTGGTGTCCAATCACTAAACATCCCACAAAGGTGTCGATCGGACTAACGCCAGTCACGCGAATTGTTATCTTGATAAAGTGAGATCATTGGATCTGTATAAAATAAAGCACTCTATTGTGAATCTTGTGCTTCCTGACACCACATTCATCATCAGCTCCGTTGATTATGAAGACAACAGAGCTGCCATACTTTTGGACTGGACCCACCAGCCAGCCAGAGCGCACCGGGCCGCGCACGAACCACCCCCAAAATGGCCCCATTTTCTTGAGTCGGCGCCTACAACCTGCCTACAACCAGAAAGCTCGTTATCTGCAAATTCGAAAAAATTCTCGATTCGTAGCTCTATAGCACCAAGGCTTTACAAAAACCGTAAAAATTAGTAACGACTTCAATGACCGTTCCCAGTCCCTTACGATCATTGTGTTCCCTCGCTAATCTTTTTGCACTTGCATGCATTCTTGTCACTTGGACTCATGCATCGACTCCTCGCATCCGAGGACGCGTTGTCACTCTGGCGCCGCGAAGCAGAGAACACGGCCGTCTTCGAGGGATACGAAGATCCGTGCCTTATGATCCACGGCTGTGCCCGCCTTGACCACGGCAGCCGAAAGCTCCTTGCGCCAGAGCTGTGAACCGTCTTCAATGCTGACAGCCGCCAGAGAAAAACTCGTTCGGTTTTCTGAAGAAGTCTGACTGCCGGTTAAGAGTGTGTTAGGTGCGACGACAAAGCTGTTGTACTTCGCATGAGATCCGGATTGCCAGATGATAGACGGCTTCGTTTTACGCTCCTGTGCCCGTGGCAAGATCCGCCAGTTAGGTGAAAGCTTCTTTGCGCCGGGCGAAAAAGGCTCGAAAAACGCAAGAGTAGAATGCCGAGTGCCACTGTAGTCGGCGGTATAGCTCAGAGTCTTGCCGTCGGCAAAAGTGTGGTTCAGGGATACGTACTGGCCGTGCTCCGGATAATAGGGGTAAAAGGCCGTTCGAAAAGTGGAACCGACACGATTGTTGGGCCCGCTCGTACATTCGCCCGTCTTCAAATCGTAAGAGGCCAGCGGGCAGGCATTGCCACCTGCAAAACGAAGTTGGCCCTCGTCGATATAAAGACTTCCTTGTAGGCTGATGCCACTACTTGTTTGTTGAGAGAGCTTGCCGGAAGTATCGTTGTACCATTTTACCTCTCCAGTGACGGCGTTGAGAGCATAGACGTGGGTTCCGTCGTAATGGGCGATGCCGGCCGCTGCATAGACAACACCATCGTCCACAACCACACCGCCGGCCACCGGCCACGTGGAGATGAGTTTGCTGAAGACGGGGATCCACCGCCTGGCAGGAGCGGCACGAAACCTCCATACGAGCCGTCCCGTGGCCGCTTCGAAGGCGTAGACGTGACCGTCGGCGGAGCCGAGGTAAACACGCCCTTGCCAAACGGCGGGCGGGTGGAAGATGGCGCCGCCGGTGTAGGCCTTCCACCTGAGCTTGCCGTCGGAGGCGTCCAGGGCTCGCAGCAGGCCGTTGTGATCGCCTACGAAGACGACTCCACCGGCGACCACAGGCGCAGTGGGCATAGCGGACGAGGACGGCCGCGAAGTCCATTGCCGTAACACCTGCCTGGGAATGGCAACCTTTGTAGTAGATGCTCTGCCGTTGTTTCCGTTATAGCGAGGCCAATCGTCGGGATGAACTTCGAACTTCTCGACCCTCGTCGGATCGCCGAGGCCGGATTCCAGCCGGGACTCATCCAGCCCGGGGCGGTAATTGAAATCCCCCGCTGGAGACAGGCAGATGTGACCGTAAAGCGACAGTTGGCAGCGGCACTTCCATGACCCCCAATGAAGCAGACCACCGGAAATAATCACGCCCTCGTAGCAAGGCGGACGCATGGGAGCGATGTGCTCGGCGGCCCAGTTGGCCGGATCGATGCGGACAGTACCGCCCGGAGCCCGGTAGAAGATGCTGTCGATGCTGCCGGTTACCATAGTACAGGCTCGTCGGCCAAGGAAGTGAGTCAGCACCTCTCCCGTGTCGTATTCCATGCTGAAGCTGGTATTACCGGTACCCTGGCCCACGGCGTACAAGGCGTCCTCACGCAACAACAGATGGACACTCCCGGCATCCGTCAGCGGAACCTCCTTATGCCACTGGAGAGTTCCGTCTTCGGTCGAGACCGCGACAACGCGGGGTATGCGGGGCCCGGAGAAGAAGAGGAACTTGTCGTTGCACCTGACGTAAGGAAACGGGGACAGGCCGGTCCAGCGAGGTTGCTGTGGGAAGAGGGGGCCTATCGCTTTTAGCAAAACGGCATCGGAGGTTTTCCAGATGATCCGTCCAGTCTCGGCGTTGAGACGAGCAAGGAGCTTTTGGGGACTAAGGTAGTAGATGCGGCCGTTTCTCATGCACACGGCCCGACCGTCCACCGGCTCTTGCTCCCTGTGGCGCCAGAGGACCTTCTTGGTTTTCAGGTCGATGGCCAACAGGGTTCGGCCCTGCCCCCAGGCCGTTTTGGGATCCGGGTAATCGAAACCTGGCCAATTCACCCGAGGCCAGCCCCCAAGTCCTAATGAGTCCGAACGCAGGGGGGACGCCTTCACCTCCTCGCCACCAATCAGCCCGTATAGGACATCGTTGCCCAAAGCCATCCACTTCCACACCGTCCCGCCCGTGTCGTCCTCAGAAACAACTATCTCGTCTTTTAGCTCACCGGTCGCTGCATCAAGCAGTTTGCAGGATTCGTCGTCCGCTATATAAAGGGTCTCGGGCGTGGCTATGATCGTGTTCCGCAAGATCATGAATCCCTCTCTCAGCGGTCGCTTCCACAAGATCGTGCCATTGTATGCATTGACAGCCAGCAGGGTATTAAGCATCGCATTCTGGTTCGCCTGATGGGCCAGATGGCCGTAGGCCCTGAAGATCCTTCCTCCGGCTGCAACCGTGACGGCAGGCGAGGGACAGAACTTTGGTTCGGCGATGAACTGGGTCAGGTACGGCGCACGGGCGACAAGATCTGCCGATTGCGGGTTGTTGTCCGAACTGTGGTATGGGTAGCTCCAGTCATCCACTCCTTTGGGATACGGCTTGGTCAGGACCTTCCGTCCCAGTAACGCCTTTCCCTGCGGCCGCAGAACCCGCAGTACCTCGGCATTAGGAACACCCTTTGCCCCACCAACTGCGACGATGGCATCCGCCATGTTGTCGGCCAGATGCAATCTATTCAGCGGTCCCTTGTCCACGAAGATGCGCGTGCCATAGAAGCCTGCATCATCGACTGCCCTGCGCACCTTTTCCACATCTTCCGCCTGCGGCAACTGGACATATATCAGCAGCTCGCTTTCGCGCGCCAGTTCGACAGCAAGTTCACCGGTTGGATCGGTGAGCAATACACAGATTCCGCGTTTGACGCCGATGCGCTCGAGAATCGGGTTTTGCTGATTAGCCGCAAAGATCAGAGGCGTACTAATCAGCACGCTGATAATTGCTATCAAGAGGCATTGCTTCATTTTTGTTCCTCTCAAAAAAGGTATTAGCTGGGATTTCCCAGAAGCATCGATTCGAGATAAACCCGAACCTTCCAGAACGTTAAGTTACCAAATTCGTCGCGAAACTACAACCGTATAGATTGCGAGAGATTAGGCTATTGGCCATAGTATTTCATTCGAACTCACCCGAACAGAAGAACTCCGCTTGATAAAAACCATGCGACATAGAAAGCCCCAGCAGATATATGCTAATTAAGCTTAAAGAATGCTTGTATTACCCTAACGAATTTAATATAATTACCGCTGGTATTATTATGAGTATATTTGGAGTTATTTGGAAATCTCAGATAAGGGATTGAAGAATGAGACCTCCTGAGAGCATTTACCGGCCTACCACCGGGCAACGTGAGACACCTGGTACCATAGGACTTCAGGACTCCGCTTCGCCCGATAGGCCCGGCAAACCGCCTTTCACTCCCGGTCCCGCAGGAATCAATGATCAGAAGGATTGGTCAAATAAATCAGAGATTGTCAAAAGAATTCGCAAACTGGATAACATACTGCAAGATCTGGATAAATCTCGCAGGAGAATAACCGAGACAGAATATAATTTACAAAACCTCTCTATGGGCACTAAGCTTCCCGGGAAACTCCTTGCCTTGTGGACCAGTCATAATGAAATATTCAGGCGATTTTGCCTGCTTCTGGAGGAGTATCTTAAAGACTTCCATGATCATCACGACCAGGCAAATACAGGAGATTTAATCGGTCTGATCCTGCGCGAGGGAGCGTGGCGACAGAAATTATCTGTGGGCGATATCAGTGAATACCGTGCGGCGTTAGCCACTCATAATATCAAGGAAACCGTCGCCAAACTTTCGGTAATTGCTTGTCAGAAAGCGTATGATATCTACCGGAATCAACCAAATGATGTGAATAAAAAGACTGTTGTGCTCCGGGCCTCTGATGCCCAGATGGCTGCCGAAATGGCGGGCTTGTCGTCTCCCAGAGAGGTGGAAGATCTAATCAATAAACTGGCCAAAGAAGTGGCCCAGAAAGCCGAAAAAGCCCAGGAGACCGAGAAGGCAAAAGAACAGTTCATTCTGGATTTTGTAGATTTCATCAAGAAGAGACTGAGGAAAATCGGTGGACCTGCTCTCTCTGAATCAAAGGAAGATGTAGCACCCCCTAAGCAAAAGAAATTAAAGAAAAAACAAAAAACATGGGTGGAATTTAAGGTGGTCTGGTCGGAAACTGGTAAGCAAGTACCGAATGTGCGCTTGCGGATTGCCAATCCAGATGGCATAGAGAACTTCCATACCACCAATTCGCAGGGGATGATACGCATCGACGGCATCGATCCAGGCGACTGTGAGGCTCGCAGCGTTCTTAATAATTCCCTTTTGACTAATACCCTGAATTTCGTAAAGATGGGTGAATCAGGTGGTTCAGGCTCTGGTGAAGATGCTGAGCAACAGCCGCAAGCCACACAAAGTAAGACTCCCAAACGTACCGGTGTACAGCAGATCGCCCAGATCGAAGAGCACAAGGTCAAAACCGGCGAATCCCTGAATAGTATCGCTAAGGAGAATGATCTGACCTGGCAGGAATTGGCCAAATTTAACTGGGGTACCGATGTACCCAAAGAGATCAATGATCATCTACGCGACGACGTCGGCTGTACCGTGAAAACTCCCGACGGTAATAATTACAAGTTCGACGATTCCGACGACCCGGGCATTATCTACATCCCCAACAAATGGGAAAAAATGGGATTGACTACTGAAAAAACCCATATCATCCAGGTGAGTTATATACGGGGCCCAACCAAGTTTGCCGTGCTTATTCCATTAGATGACATATTCATCGACGCCGTGGATGATGACGAAGCGATACTGGAGTCGGCTGATGGCGCATATAAAAAGACACTCCGAGTCGTCGAGGTCGGACAAAAGATTGACGAAGAGTATATTCAGTTAACTTTCCTGAACGTAATTCCTGGGAAGAAGTACACCCTGACTTACGATACTAAAGAAGATGCTGACGGATATGAAGTGTCAAAGGTCGTTATGCTCTCCAGAAAACTCGGGATTGAGCAGTTGGAAAAACCATTAAAGTTGGATGTTCCATTTGATGACTATGAGGATACGGATACGACTATGTCCTGATGTTGTGCGTGATCAAAGTTCGACCGGTAATCAACAGAGGGCGACATTAAAAACCTGTGGCACAAAGTTACTCCAACTACAGGTTATCCTTATCCATGCATGAAATTCCCTTAACGCAATCCAAGAGCCGTGGATGTAAGAGTTCACAAATGAGGTAAATTATGCTCAAAATTGAAAAACCAAAGCTTCTGGAAATAACAAATTATAACGTAGTGCAACTTCGGCGGTTCGAGAGACGTCATAATATTCAGACGACCGGAAAAGCCTACCTGCGATCGATCATCGAGTCTCACAGCAAGCATTACTATAAAGGATGGTGGTATCTGGTTTTCAGTCTCAAGATGCGTCAAAAAATGGGTTATGCTGCAAAGATGGTCAACAAAAAAATAAAATTCGCAAACATCCCTGACGGGGTTGTAATGCAGTTGAATCCTACTTTCTGGACCCGGCAACAGGAAGGCGATTACGTCAGTTTCGTTTGCAAAACAGATAACTATGCCAAAGCAGTAGATGCCATTTTTGCCGATAGTAGTAAAAACGTTCTCGAATGTCGTAGACTTTGTGAAGTCATGGTGTTGAGAGCACTGCAACTTGCAGTCGGTAATACGAGATTCAACAAGTACCTCAAAGACCAACTCGGGCTGGATCCACTTGAATTAAGCTTGAATAGGAAGCTGTTACAGTCTGAAGAGCTGTCAGCCACAGGACAGACAACAGTCTACAAGGGCGATGCCATCTTCAGACCGGGTGACTTGGTTGCTTTTAGTAACGATAGGAAGAAAGCAAAAGGGACACAGTGGTTGGTAGAAAATGCAGTGTGCGTTGGTTGGGAGCACGATGCCAAAGGACAACCTCGCTTTGACGAGCCCCTCTTTGTCGGCGGAGGTGTGTCAAAAGTCCTAACTGAGGCAAAAATGAAGGAGGAAATCTATCAGGAAACCCTAAACAAACTTGTGACTGGAGATAGAAAGCGACACTTTGCAGAAAAAGCAATCGGCGGACCTATATGCACTCATCGTCTCGACAGCGACGCGGAAAATAAGGGCTCGAATCTAGCGGGTACGGTTCCCAATATTTACCTTCACACAACTGTCGAGCGTATCGGTGTCCTCGGTGGGAAAAGATATGAAAATTGAGGCGGATTCGTTTATTTGTTTCTCGGATGAGTCTGATTACGATTAAACCATAAAGTACATCAATATGCTTCAATTGTGGCCCAAGGTGTCAAAGAAAGTGCGTGACGAGTTTAATTCAGCTACGGGTGGTGATTCAGCAGCCGTCTGGCACCTACACCCCATAGGATTCATCAAACACCTCAAAGAGCTTCTAAAAGCCGGTACTACATCAACTACGTGACAAACCGATAATATTTTGGTGTATTTTACATTCCATGTAGAATGGCATGGAGTATAAAAAAATACATACAAACATTGAATCACCCAGATCCCGACATCAGAGACCTTGCTGAAAAATACTTCGATTGGGATAAAGTCACTTCCTATTTTTTGCTTAGATCTCAGAGGGGTGATGAAGAAAACAACGGCGTATCATATAAGGTTACATAGCAAACAATACCGGAGAGTATATAACCATAATTTATTGGTAATCAGCATGTAAGACAGCCACGGGTCGGCACGCACCATGTACGATTATACCACCCAATTGGGTGAAGATGGTTTTTTGGTACCTAACGACATTTGGGATTTTGAGCTTGGCCCATGGCTTGAAGTGGGCAAGATTCGCTGGTGCGATCCGGATTCGGATAACACCGTCTTGAGCGAAGAGCCACCGAATAAGTGCCCCTATTTAGATTTACCCGATGAGAGGAAAAACATAATCGTATTGGAAGATCGACAATGGGGGGAAAGGTCTACCTGATGGAGAATATATTTCACCCATGGATTAGTAAATTCCACGCATCATAGGCGGTTTCGATATCACATTTACACTTGCCGGCTTCGACAGAAAAGGAATTCTGGGCCGAATGGATCGATACTGATTTCGGGCTGAGGTATTACCAGGTTCCTTGTGCTACAAGATAAATATCTGGGAAGGTGAAATATTATTTTACCCTAATCAAAGCCATTAATGTGTGGAATCGGAGTATCCGTATGAGAGGTTTAAGATTGCGAATTCATCTGCTACAATTTTCTACTTTTCCCACAACAGAAATACAAGAGCGATTGAGACTGCCGAAGTACAGCTACTTTACGATGTAGGCTGAAATGAAGCAAAAGGATAAAAAGCAGGCAAAATAGGCACTGCTGTTGCAGGTTTTTGTTGCAAATCGAATGGCTCGGTTTAGCTCGTCTATTGCTATTTACCAACCGGGATATGTCCGCTGAAATCATGCCGAAAATGCATCGCATTATCCAAGCGAATAGAGGAAAATGATTGAAAAGCATCTCGGCAGCGTAGCTGAGCAAAGTTAACTGGGGAATCTAATACCCTAACCCAAGTTCGCCAGTTATGAGGTGATTTTTCACTTATGGGTTATATAACAAACACTTACGAAAACTCAACGTTTCCAAAATGTAACACAAAGTGTTACATAAAAGTATCTCCAGGTCCCCATATGATGCCCCCGCTATGAACCTACGACAACGGTTGCATAGGAGCGGCAAAGCACTCTGGTAATACACAACTTAATATGTCCCGGCGAAATTGTGAGGAAGGTTGACGCAGTGAACCGCATTGACAGCAAGGCGGCTCCTGGGAAACCAGAGACAGCCCCAACACCGCCAATATTCTCTTGCTTTTCTGCCTGAACGCTGTATGATTTGTTGGGACTTGGCATAGACTAAACTTTCGGTCAAATGTGCTGTTTGTTGACGCTCTGTTAGAAAATATGTTGCGACCGCAAAAAAAGAGGTGACCATGAAAAAGCGAGACGCTTTTACCCTGATCGAATTGCTGGTTGTGATCTCTGTCATTGCCCTATTATTGGCCTTGTTAATCCCGGCTTTGTCCAAGGCTCGCGCCCAGGCCCGG
>SDBS01005460.1_pt1 | contig 12381 bp, 15 predicted proteins | sample 2277091 | NCBI WGS metagenome assembly SDBS01 (sample SAMN10404972, study PRJNA504765) | marine sediment metagenome | isolation source: marine sediment core GS10_PC15, 163 cmbsf | place: Arctic Ocean: Southern Knipovich Ridge | collected 2010 | reverse complement strand
GCGTGAGTATGTTATTTACAATCTTCATACTCTTTTCTTCAGAAATACTTGTCATAATCTTAAGTATTGTTTTTGCACCTATTGTTATTGCTTGTGTTTTTAGCGTATCCTTAATAGACATCTAGAACCCCCCTAACAGCAATTTATTAACTTTATGCGTAGGCTCTTATGTCAATCTCAATGTCTAAATATCATATTTTAATAACCGGGAAAAGTACCTGGCGCACTGTAAATGTCATTAATCCTGGAAATCTTTCAAATAATCTTTTGACAGCATTTCCAGGAACCTGTCACCCCCTTTAACCCTTGCGAGGATTGTTTGTATAAAGGTTTTTATACTTCCGGAATCTTTTCCATAATTCCCTATAAACTCTTCCGCCTCTTTACGCTGCGATAACATGTAATTGATAAAAGTTGAAAGAGGGACCATTCCTCTCTGCTTGTTCAGCCAATTGTAGATCTCATCATCAATAGTTATGTTGATCTTGATCTTATTCATATACTACTCCCCGCATAAATATGATAAATACTACTATATCGGTAATTTGTTGTCAATCGTTTTTTAAGGAATGATACGCGGTGTTTTCCTGGTGGTTTTGTGGGTTTCTACCCCTGAGGCTCTTCTTCCTGCTTTTTCATAAACCTAAAAATAATTTCCCCTTTTTTCCTGTAACCCAGCTCTCTCGCAAAAGATTCTATATAGGCGCTGTTGCTCCTTATCTTTTCGATCTCCCACTCAAGCAGCTTCCTCTCCCGCTCCAGCTCTTTTATATCTTCCTCCAGAACCTGCAGCTCAAGGCTTGCCTTTTTCCTGTTGTTTATACCGCCGTGACCGTAAATAATTATGAAACCTATCCAGAATGCGAACAGAGAAAATATGACATAAAAAACCAGGTTTAATATGTTAACGGGACTTTTACTCATCATAAAAAACTAACGTCATAAATGCGTGATAACTTTAGCTTAAACCGGATCATTATGTCCGTAAATCGCCGGCCCCTCTGACGACCCACTTATAGGTCGTGAGGTCCTTCACCCCCATTGGCCCACGGGCATGAAGTTTGTCGGTACTGATCCCGATTTCCGCCCCAAGCCCGAAAACACCCCCGTCACTCAACCTGGTGGACGCATTTACAGTCACGACAGCCGAATCCACCATCCGGACAAACATTCTGATTCTATCACTGCTGCCGGAGACAATACCGTCCGTGTGATTGCTCCCGTACTTCTCAATATGTTCTATCGCTTCTTCTATTGAATCCACAACCTTGATGGCGAGCACCATGTCGAGGTACTCGGAATAATAATCTTCTTCAACTGCATCCTCTATATCTTTTAGGATCTGTTTTGTTCGGCTGCACCCTCTCAGCCTGACACCCTCGAGCTTTTCTTTCAACATCGGTAAATATTTCTCACCGATCTTTTCGTTTACAAGCAGGGTTTCAAGCGCGTTGCACGTCCCAGGCCTTTGCACTTTTGCGTTGTGAGTTACTTCAAGGGCCATATTCATGTCGCAGTCTTCCGCAATGTAAAGGTGGCATACCCCCTTGTAGTGCTTGATGACGGGCACCTGGGCTTCCCGGACCACACTTTCGATCAGTGATTCCCCACCACGCGGGATTACCAGATCGATAAGACCGGTCTGTTTTACAAGCCAGGTTACATTTTCATGCCCTCCCCTGTCTACGTACTGTACTGTGTCCGCTTCCAGTCCCGTTTTGGCAATTGCCTTTCGGATTATCCCGGCAAGGATCTTATTGCTTTCGGCGGCATCCTTCCCGCCTCGAAGGATCACAGCGTTCCCTGATTTGAGACACAGGGCAGCGGCATCGGTTGTCACATTCGGTCGGGACTCATATATCACACACACAACACCCAGAGGCACCCGGACCTTTTCCAGAACAAATCCCTGCGGCCGCCTTACCCCTGTCACTTTCCCGACAGGGTCCTCTAACGCGATTATTTCATTAACCGATTGAATCATACCGTCGATCTGGTTATCTGCGAGCAAAAGCCGGTCCAGAAAAGCTTTTGACAGCCCCGCCTTTTTCGCGTTCTCACAGTCGGTCCTGTTTGATTCGATTACAGCCTGCCTGTTTTTATCAAGAAAATCGGCAATACCGCCCAGGGCCCTGTTCTTGCAATCCGCGGAAACCGGTCTGAGAAGTATTGACGATTTTTTTGCCTTTTTTGCTATGCCTTCAATATAATTTTTGACTTCCATGCAACCTCCGGCTTAAATAAGGTTTCCGTACAAAATAAATAACCTAATTAAATCAAGCAAATACAACCATATTATCCCTGTGCACGACCTCATCAAAATAAGTATCTACACCGAGCACTTCCGGGATCTTCTTCGTGTTCAATCCTTTGATCAGGGCCAGCTCATGACTCGAAAAATTCGTCAAACCCCGGGCTATCTCCACATTATCCTCGTTCCGGATCGAAACATTTCCGCCGATCTCAAAACGGCCTATTACTTCCCTGACACCGGCAGGCAAAAGTGATTTTTTCTCTTTCACGATCGCGCGCTCTCCGCCCCTGTCGATAACTATCTTACCTTCGACTTTCGGGTTAAAAGCGATCCATTTCTTTTTACCGCGGATCTTTTTTTCAGTCGGGAGACACAGTGTCCCTATTCTCTTTCCTTCAAAAAGTGCGCTCAGATCAATATCCTTACCGTTGGCTATCACTACCCCGATCCCGCTCTTTGTCGCGATCCGGGCCGCCTCCAGTTTGGATTTCATGCCGCCAGATGAAAAACGCGAACCCTTCCCTGCGGCTGTATTTTTCAACAGGGAAGCAGTATCAGAGGAAACGGCCATAGGGATCTCTTCTATTATTCTGGCGCTGCCATCGAGGTTGGGGTTTTTATCATACACACCGTCAACATCCGTCAGGATCAAAAGCAGATCAGCGTCCATCATAATCGAGAGATGGGCGGCTAAAAGGTCGTTGTCCCCGAAGCGTATTTCCGAATACGTGACCGAATCATTCTCATTGACTATCGGGATCGCGTTGAAAGACCAGAGAGCGAATATCGTGTTTCTGATGTTTAAATATTTTTTCCGGTTGCGTATATCTTCGTAAGCGAGCAGGATCTGCGCGGGTCCGTATTTACTGCCCTGGAAAGCGGCCTCATAAGCGTGCATAAGCCCGCTTTGTCCCAGCGAGGCTGCCGCCTGCAGGAAATTTATCTCAACCGGACGATTTGTAAAACCCATTCTATTCAGGCCCAGGGCTATAGCGCCCGAGCTTACAATAATGAAATTTTTTTCACTTTCTGCAAACTCAGAAACCTGTCTTACTATGGACTCGATAACAAAAACATCCAGGGTGTTGTCATTTTCCGTCAACACTTTTGTTCCGATCTTTATAACTATGTTTCCGGCTTTTTTAACCAGTTCCCTTGACAATTAAACAGCCCCTTATATCAAAATTTAATATTTATGGATCTCTTCAGGTATACACAAATTTCAACGCATCGATCCGGGTTTCGCCGTCCCACCTGTAGGCGGCCAGTTTGCCCCCCATTGCCATACTGTAATCGACACAGGCAATGTTTTGAACCACCTGATATAGTTCCAGAAAATTTTCATCTGAGGGTAAAAAACGGCCCGGCAACCGGCGGATAGACCCAACTTCCGTCTTCCGACTGCTTTTGATATTTACTGTTCGTAAAAAAAGCTTTTATCGAAAAAACCGAGCCCCATCCAGCTTTATTGTATACTGTCTGAAGCGCATTCTCGATGTCTTTTAACCTGGAATCATTAATAGTACTCGCGTTTACATCCCATTCTGTGAGATCGGCAAACCCGTTCCAGAGGGGAATTCTTTGTTTCTCAGGAATCTTCTGTTTCTAAGGCATCTACCGCTTCAATCATATCCGCAGGCTGGTGCTGACGTTTTAATTCTTCCACAGGCGGGCAGAAAGCCCCGATCGCACCTTCTGCCACCCCTTTATTAACAGGCCCTCTGAGGTCGAGATCTACGACTTTTCTGACTTGATTGACGGATTGTTTAAGATAACGCGGCACTTTCGGCATGAGGCTCTTCCCTGTATTTTGTGACTGTACTATAAATACATAAATTGAAAAAATTTAACCGCGAACCCCGGCTTTATTTCCTGATCATTCTGACCTGCGGTTTCTGTAAACTTCCTCCTATAGCGAACTCGATTACTCCGTTGTCAGCTATTGAATCAACGATTGGTTTCAGGTTCGCGTACTGCTGGAAAAAAATATTTGTGAACTTGATGGTCGCCCTTGAATTAATTGATTGCGGGTTAAGCTCCCCCGATATTTCCAAAGTGAACAGGTCGCTTCTCAAAAATCCCCTTTCAAATACAAAATTACTTTCTCTATTAACGAGAAACACATCGGCCCCCTGTATTTTAAACTCTGAAAATTCAAATCCTGTCAGAAAAACTTTATCTACCTCGGCCCCCTCCATCTTCAGATCAAAATAATCAACCGCGTTCGCGTTCTGCTCTTTACGCAGTTGAGACAGATCGAAACCGGCAACGACATTCACTCTGGCATCCGACATATCCATAAATCTGCTTCTAAAATAGATCCCGCTCCCTGACATCTCGGCGGTTTTTGATTTTGAAAAGTTTAATATCCTTAGGCGGAGCAGAAGGTTATCGATATGAACGGTAAACGATCCGTCCTTGCGTGTCAAACGCACATCCTCCAACAGGAGTTTAAAGGGATAGCGGTAGCGCACATTCTGCACTTTTAGACTTGTCGAGTAGCGATCAATTAAATACAGATCGGCACGTTTTATAACAGCGTCGTAGGGAAAATTGTAAAGCACAAAAAGAAAGAGGAGAATGACCGATACGATTGAGATGACAACGATGAGAATAATCTTTTTTAATTTACTCATTTAAAGCTCTGGAACCCGATGCACAATTTCTTTTATATATATCCTGAACCGGCTGTCTTTTTGTTTTTTTCTATCATATATTCGTATCGGTACAAAGGACGCGAAAAGAAAGACAAGTGAGAGAATCGCGGGAAATAATTCCCCTTTCATACCGGGGCTGATCAAGGCCAGGAGGACTTTTCCGATATAATAGCCAATCACAAGCCCGAAAATAGGCAGGATGTAGAGAACTGTGGCAGATTTCACAATTGTGCCGGGCGGGATCGATATTTTTACCCATTCCCCGTTTTTTACGGGGTCGTGCGTTAAAGCATCGACAACCATTTCTGTCGGGGAGACCCTTTCACAGAGATGGCATTTATCGCAGGCTTTGTTTGATTTGATCTTTATAGTAGCGCTGTCGCCGTGGACAGCTATTACTTCCCCCTCTTCTTCGCTGATACCTTTTATAACCATGATATGTCCCCGGTTTAAAAGCCGCGCTCATTCTTTCGAAACGCTTTTTTCGGCTGTTAGCTGAGCCTCTTTTATTTTTTCCTTGAAATGGTTTTCATACCCCGGCACAGGGTCGGACACCCGGATCACCTTTGTCGGGCATCTATTCACAGATGCCACAGGAGCCTTGCTCACCTCATAATCTACCACAGCGAGAAAGTCCGTTACCTTTAGGGCGCCTGTGTCGTCATCTTTTTCGCAGATCTTGCACGCAATACAGCCTGCTGTGCAGATTTTTTTGGCCACAGGGCCCTTGTCGCGGGACCGACAGTACACGTGGACCACCTCGTCATGCTCTGTGAGCCCTATAATATTCCTCGGGCACGCCTTTACACATTCACCGCACCCGGTGCATTTCCCGAGGTCAACCACAGGCAGGCCGTTGTCCCCCATGTGGATGGCATCAAAAGCACAAACCGGACAGCAGTCTCCGAACCCGATACATGAATACAGGCAGGCTTTTTCTCCGCCGACTATGTTGGCGGATATGCACGTTTTTATTCCGGTATAAACCTTGTCATTTACGGTCTCTTCTATCCCGCCGCTGCAGAATACACGTGCTACATTGGGAGACAGGGACTCGGCTTCCAAACCGAGCAGCTCGGCCAGTGCTTCGGCAACCTCGGCCCCCCCGGGTTTACATCCGGCTGCCGGTGCCTTGCCTTCAACCACAGCGGCAGCGAATGCCAGGCACCCGGGATATCCGCACGCCCCGCAGTTTGCACCGGGAAGTATTACGAATGCCTTTTCGACAAGCGGATCTTCCTGGACAGCCAGTTTCTTATCGGCAACAGCAAGGATCGCGGCGAGTATCAGACCAAGACCACCCATACTGGCAACAGATACAAACAAAACAGTGATTCCCATGCGAGCTCCTATTGTATAATATAATTCTTACGATGAGATCAGGCCAGCGAAGCCCATAAACGCGAGCGCCAGCAATCCTGCTATTATCAAAGTGATCGCCGCCCCTTTCAGAGGTTCGGGCACGTCAGCCAGTTCCAGGTCCTCCCTTATACCCGCCATTATCACCAGGGCGAGTGTAAAACCAAACCCCGCCCCGATCCCGAAAACAACATTTTGAATAAATGAATATTCTCTCAAAGCGCCGAAAAGAGCAAGCCCGAGTATGGCGCAGTTGGTGGTTATGAGCGGTAGATAGATCCCCAGCGCGTCGTATAAAGTTTTACTCGTCTTTCTGATAAACATCTCGACGAACTGCACAAGCGCCGCAATAACAATAATATAGGAGACATACTCTAAAAACGGCACGTTTAACGCGATCAAAATGTAATTATTTATCAGCCAAGTAATTGCGGCCGTAAGAGTAAGCACGAAGGTCACCGCGAACCCCATGCTTACTGCCGATTCTATCTTATCGGATACTCCTAAAAAAGGACATATCCCGAGAAAGTAAGACAGCACAAAGTTATTGATCAGAACAGCTGATATGAAAATAAGAATCAATTCCACAGGAAACCTCCGTTCTTATCATGTAATTAGTTCTTGGTGAACATTCTACGCTGTTCATCAATTCAAGCAACTATTAAATAATCAGCTAATTATATATAAAAAGTTAAATGGAACTAGTTTAGTGATTTGGTGACTTGCTCACCGGGAACTAGTTATGGCGAACGATCTATTTTAACGCTCCTGCGCCGGCTGCCGCAGGCTTTATAGGCCGGCACTCTTCTTTTCTCTCATTTTCCTGTCGATCAGGTTTTTCGCACCGATCATAAACCCGAGTGTTATAAAAGCGCCCGGGGGCAGAATCATGACCACCCACGGCTCAAAACCCTGTCCCAGAACCCCCATGCCGAAAAAAGTCCCCATGCCCAGTATTTCCCGTATTCCGCCAAGGATTACAAGGGTAATGGTAAAACCGAAACTCACGCCGAGAGCGTCCAGAAGAGAGCGCCCGACACTGTTTTTCGAGGCAAACGCCTCGGCCCGCCCGAGAATAATGCAGTTTACGACTATCAAGGGTATAAACGGCCCCAGGGCCTTGCTCAGATCCAGTAAAAAGGCTTTCAGAAAAAGATCCACCATGGTCACAAATGTTGCGATTATCACTACAAAGCAGGCTATCCTGACCTGTTTCGGCACGAAGTCCCTGACCACCGAAACGATAAGGCTGGAGCATGTTAGCACAAACACGACCGCAAGACCCATAGTAAGGCCGTTTATCGCCGAGGTGGTCACCGCGAGCGTGGGGCACAACCCTAAAACCGTGACAAGGATCGGGTTCTCTTTCCAGAATCCCTTCATGAATTCATGTATATTATTTTCATCCGGCTTTCAGTCTCCGCTTTTCTTAGGAGCCATGTATATTCCCCCCTATTAAAGTATATCCTTTAACAGTTTTACATTTTTATTGATTATCTTGACGACAGAGCGCGTCGATATTGTGGCGCCTGTGATAGCCTGGATCTGATTGTTATTCTCCGGCGCCTTGTTCTTCACGTACTCGACTGCCGGCTCGGTCCGGATCCCTTTAAATTGGTCCTGGAAAGAGTCCTCCCCGATCCTGCCGCCGAGCCCCGGAGTCTCGACCTGCTCGAGCACCTTTATACCGGTTATACTCTCGAGGTCAGGGGTGAGGCCTACCATGATCTTTATTACACCCTGGTAGCCGTTGCCCTGGACAGGAAAAGCAATACCGACCATACTTCCGGACCGGTCGCTGCACTCGAAATAGGTGATCTCTTCGGATTTTTTCTCTTCATATTCTTTGGCATCAGGAACCACCAAAAAAATCGACTTTTTCAACTCTTCCAGCAGGTTCGCTTCGATAAGCGGGCTGCTGACCATAAAGACAAGAGCCAAAGCGACACCCGAGATGCAGGCAAAAAGGGTCAGGACCAGGATCATTCTCAATCTTTTATTCATTGTCAGCCCCCTTACCGAATATCCTTGGCTTTGTCGCCCTGTTGATCAGGGGAACAAAGGCATTCATAAACAGGATGGCATACATTACACCCTCGGACAGCCCCCCGAAAAGCCTGATCAGTATAACTAAAAACCCTATCGAGCACCCGAATATCACGCATCCCTTATTGGTAAGCGGCGATGTGACCATATCGGTTGCCATGTAAAGGGCCCCGATCATCAAGCCGCCGGAAAAAAGATGGAACACCGGACCGGGAAACCTGACCGGATTTATAAGGTGGAAGACCTCGCCCAGAATAAAAACAGTTACAAAAATAGAGGCGGGGATCCTCCATTTAATATATTTTTTTGCCACTAAATACACGGCCCCGACAAGCAGAAGAAGCGCGCTCGTTTCACCGATCGAACCTCCGACTGCACCGAAGAAAAGCGGCGAAACCGGGGTGACAATCCCGTCGAACTTCATGTTTGCAAGAGGTGTTGCCTTTGATATCGCGTCAAACCCTATTCTGGGTAATATCCAGGTGATGATAAAAACCGGGTAAGTCGCAGTGATAAACGCCCTCCCGATAAGGGCCGGGTTAAATATATTATTTCCGATCCCTCCGAATATTTGCTTCCCGATGGCTATAGCGACGACTGCGGCGAGAATGACACCGTAAATGGGAAATCTCGGCGGGAGCACCATAACGAGAAGAATTCCGGTTATCAACGCGCTGTAATCTCCAAGAGAGAAAGGCCTTTTCCTGAGCCTCACGACAATCCATTCCGACAGAAGACAGGTAGCGATCGATACCGCGTACATTAAAAGTGCGTACAATCCAAATTGATAAACACTGAAAGCAGCGGCCGGCAGGAGCATTACGGTGACACTGATCATGATTTTTCGAACAGATTCACTACTTTTCACATGGGGTGATGTTGAAAGAACCAGCGGGTTTTGTTCCATGACTAAATTTTCTCCCTTTCCTTTATCTCCCGTATTTTAATTTTCGCGGTCTTTATCAACTGCACAATGGGTCTTTTACTCGGGCACACGTAGGCGCAGCACCCGCATTCGATACAGTCATTTACGCCATAGTCAAGGGCCCTGACCCACTTTTGGGCTTCGGCTATCACGGAGAGGATCGACGGCATAAGATGAACCGGGCAGGACTGGACACAGAAGGAACATCTGATGCAGGGCAGATGCCCATCCTGCATGTAGTCTTCCTTCTGCATTAAAAGGATACCCGAGGTCCCCTTGATGACAGGGACATCCATTGAAGACTGCGCCAGACCCATCATCGGGCCTCCCATCACGCATTTTCCGACAGTACCCACCATACCGCCTGCCTGTTCGATCATATCTGTCAGAGGTGTGCCTATTTTTACAAGAAAATTTCCGGGGCTTTTTACCCCGTTGCCTGTAACGGTAAGCACTCTTTCGATGAGTGGTTTCCCGTCCCGCACCGCTTCACAAACCGCCAGGGCCGTGCCTGCATTGGACACGACCACACCGACATCCATGGGAAGCCCCCCGCTGGGGACTTCTCTGTCGACGACTGCTTTTATAAGCATCTTTTCCGCGCCCTGCGGGTATTTTGTCCTGGTCAGCAGACAAACCGTTTCGTCATTATTTACCGCTTTCTCGATCTTTTCAACAGCGTCCGGTTTATTTGTCTCTACCGCTATTATAATTTTTTTAACGCCCAGTACCTTTCCTATCATTCCGGCACCGGAAACTACATCCCCGGTCCGCTCCACCATAATCCTGTGGTCAGCAGATAAATAGGGCTCACACTCGCACCCGTTTATAATTAAGGTATCGATAGGTTTATCTTTCGGCGGTGACAATTTTACATGGGTCGGGAATGTCGCGCCGCCGAGACCAACGATCCCGGCATCGTTAATACGGGTCAAAATGTCCTTTGGCTCCAGGTCTGAAGCGTCCGAACCGAGAGGCTGCATGTAGTCCTTTGCCCCCTCTTCATCGGGCTGAATAATAATAGAGAGCATTTTCTGCCCCAGAGGGTGAAGTACTTTTTCGATCTTTTTTACCTTTCCGGAAACCGGTGAGTGGACCGGCGCCGATACAAAAGAGCGGGCTTTTCCGATCAACTGGCCTTCCTTCACCGTATCACCCGCCTCGACACCCGGCCCGCATGGCGCCCCTATATGCTGTGCAAGAGGTACTATGAGCTGTTTGGGTATCGCGGCCCTTGTAATTTCTTTATCTTTTGAAAGCCCCTTATGATAGGCAGGGTGAACACCTCCCTTGAAGCTGAACAGTTTCATACGCACACTCCGGACTAAAATGTTTCCAGACACAGCATAGTTGTTATTAATAAATATTTCAAGAAAATATTACTAAATAAGTTATTTCTTAACAATTTATTTAGAGATTTTTTTAAACACAGGCCCCCTCCTGTTTACAGTCAAGACGGCGGTATTCACTATACAATGTAATTACTGCTTCCAGGATACCGAATGTTATGGTATATTATCGAAAAACCTGGCGCTGCAAGACCCTTAACAACCGTTTCCCAGCCCTGCATAGCAGGAGGAAGAAGTCAATTCTCAAAGACGGATATTCTCTTGATCAATATCAAAGTATTTGAAAAAAAAGAAGGTATTGCCAGGGTCCGCGTTACAGGTCACGGAGGGGGCAAAAAGGGTGAAGATATTGTATGCTGCGCGGTTTCATCTATCACCCAGACCGCGCTTGCCGGGCTTCTTTATTATGGAAAAAATTACATAAATTGGTATATGGAGGACGGGCTGCTCGATATATCAATATCTGACTGTGAAGACCGGGAGCTTTCCTCAGCTTTTAACGCTATCCTCTGCACGATGGTCCTCGGGCTCAAAGGGGTCTCAAAAGAATACCCGAAAAGAATCAGACTCGAACTGAGTAAAGATTTTAAAATTTGAAGTTCACATAGGTTGCTGCTTACGGGTGACAGTCTTCCCCGCCTCGCTGTTGAAGGGCGCCCGTTCGGACTGCTAATACACTACACCAGCATACCCGACAAAGCTCTGATCAGGGTGTATGTCATAGCTTGTGGTGTAGTGCGCGAGTGTACCCCTGACTGCCCCTGATTTGCCGGCCCCGGCGATGGCCGCGCCGGCGGCTCCCGGACAGCAGGCATTTCGGGAGGATAAGGCTTCCTTGATCACCTCACCGGGCTCGGCGCGGAGAAACGCGTCAATGATCCTCTTATCGTTCACTTCTTTTACCCACTGAACACTCTTTTTCCCGGTCCCCTCCGGCGTAAAGCCGTAATTAGGACCGTAATGAGTCAGGTCCGTGCTGCCAATAAAACTGGCAGATAGGCCCAGCCTTTCCGCTATCGAAACAGCTTTTTCCCCGATCTCAAACGCACGGTATGTCGGCGCAACCCCTATGACGACGACCGATGTATCGGGGAATATGTATTTTATCAGCGGAAACTGCAGCTCCAGGGTGTTGTCGCTGGAATAATGAGAAGCATTCTCTTCAGTAAAATTGAAAGAGCCTGACAGCATTTCAGATGCTTCCCTGTTTACCTCGAGATTACCGAGGGGGGTTTCGACACTGTCATCAATAAAAATAAAATCCCCGCTGCCCTCCGGCAGGTGCATACCGAAAAGAAATATGAGGTCCGGCTTTATTTTACGGTTTATCGCGCTGAACACAGTAAGCGCGGTCTTACCTGAAAAGTACCAGCCCGCGTGAGGAACAATCCCACCGAACCCGGTGTATTCCCCTTCCGGATTTCGGACCTCACTCATGTAATCTTCAATTGTATTTATACACTCCCTCTTTGTACCGGGATACCAGGACCCCGCAAAATCCGCTTTCCTTGTCCCCATTTGACCCCCCCTATTTCCTGAAATATTATATTGAAAATTGTATTTATAAATATTATATTATAAATATTACGTTATAAATATTACATTATAAACTGTAATACAATATTTGAACAGGAATAAATAATGTCAAAAAAGATCGTTTCCGTAAAAGCGTTTGTCGAGGGATCATTTCTCGATCTTCTAAAATCCACATTCAAAGACAATCTGTGCTCTGTAATGATCTACGGAAGTTATGTCAGCGGCAACTTCGTTGAAGGGGTTTCGGACGTTAAC
>SDBS01005459.1_pt1 | contig 12381 bp, 10 predicted proteins | sample 2277091 | NCBI WGS metagenome assembly SDBS01 (sample SAMN10404972, study PRJNA504765) | marine sediment metagenome | isolation source: marine sediment core GS10_PC15, 163 cmbsf | place: Arctic Ocean: Southern Knipovich Ridge | collected 2010 | reverse complement strand
GTATATATTTGTCGTCTGAATACTGCTAGGTCCGCTTTATTTATGATATTTCAAAAAAAGATACTGTTTATGCCGGACGAAATAATCCCAAACCTCTCAGTAAATTAATAATTCATTAATATATCTTTTTTATTAATATAAAATCATTAGAAAATTTAAAGAAATTAAATTTTTAATCTTATTCGATTAAGTATACGGAGATCAAATCTTGATAAAAAAACGTGATTTTATTCACCAAAATATAAAATACTCATTTAATTGGAACATAAGAAATTATCTTGAAAAAATGAATCAACTGAATTCTAATCGAGAAGAGCTTAAAAAACTAGGCATTTATCTTAAACATATTTATGAAGGATCTTTGGTTCCAAACGATATTTTTAACACCAGAAATATTCCAAGAGTTTCTCAGTTTAAGATAAGAGGGCTTAAGAATGCATTTCTTACCAGCTTAAGTAAAAAATTAATCCGTGCGGGTAAAATCAAAAAATATAATTCAAATTCAAAATTTCCCAGATATGTACAAAAAGTCTATGAGAGTTATAATAAAAATCAAATAAACAGAAAACCTGGACATGATTCTGTTTTAAAAAACATATTAATTAAGGATAAAGATTCTATTGCTATTGAAGTTCCAATTTGGAAAAAAATAAATAACAGCTACATTACAGGCCATATCGACCTAATTCAAATAAAAGATGATGTTATTAAAATAATTGATTATAAACCTGAAGGGAAATTTTTATTTTCATTACCACAAGTAGCAACCTATGGTTTTCTAGTTAAAAAAGCGCTTAAATTAAAACATTTAAAATGTCTTTCTTTTAATAATGAAGAGGTTTGGGAATATGATCCTAACATACTATTAACTGATATTAAACAATATTTAATATCTCACAAAATAAAAAAAAGATCTTGGGAACTTTTTTTATAGAACAAAATAATTCTAATTCTATTTTTTCTTTGGTTGTCCAGATGTTTTTATCTCTTCATTTTTTTTTAGAAAGCCTTTAAAAATAGCATAACATAATAAAAGAGCAACTATTTCTGTTAAAACGCCGAAACTGGCAATTACCGTTCCGCTATATCTCAATTGTCGAAGTAGTAAGGCAAGAGCTAATCCTGAAAAGGACAATGAAAACAATATTAGTCCTAAAATGATTTGTGATAGGGAATCCTTCAAATATTCTAGCTGTTTTTTGAAAGTTACCATTTTTAATGATCTTTATTGATATAGATTGACTAAATCGATAAATAAGTTAAATAAGGATAATTATAATAATTTTGTTATTTTTGAATGTTGTGATTGAAACGTCTTAATTCATATATTACAAGAAGAATTTTTATTTTTATAGTTAGAATTTAAATTAAAGAATCTAATATGTATATTCCAACATATCAAAATCATCTTCCTTTCTTTTTAAACTTAGAGTATAGTGCTTTATCTAATATTTTACCAATTTTTATGGCAATCTGTTTAGCAATTTCGAATCTCTCGCCATCCAGCATATCTTTTACTTCTGCTGGAGATGGAGAATGTCCTAATCTTTTCTCTAATAAAGTTTCAGCAGTTAATATTACGGTGTCATATAATTTTTCGTAGTTTGGTAATTTTATATCAGAGTGTAATCTTACTTTATCGATTGCAAAATGGAAGTATTCTGTAAATAAATCTAAAATACTTCCATTCAATTCGCTATGAAGTTTAATATTATCGGTCACGATTTTTGTATCTTTGTCTTGCCAATATAATTGATTTGGATTGATACCTGGGCTATTAATTCTCATTAAAGAAGAGGTAATTCTCCGTTCAATCCAATTTAATGTGCTAATTTCTTGCTGCTCACGTATTTTCTTCTTTTTCTCTTCTTTTTCTTTTTCTTTGGTTTCAGCAACTTGTTTCACTTTTAATTTACGTAATTCTTCAAATGTTTCGAACCTCTTTATTAAATCATAAGCCATGCAGTAAGATACGGGAGATATTATATCATGCTTTAATTTTAATGGCTTAACGTCTTTATAAATTGGAGACGCTTGATCAACTAATTCTGCTATGCCACCCTTTAATGATATATCAGTTAATCTAGCTAAAATAAATCCATTAATAAGGAAAGGCTTATTTAAAGCATTAAATACTACTACTAATTCTTTTTGCCTTTTTAATAGCCGACTTATTATTAATTCTTCTAATTTTACCCAAACCCATCGTTCGGTTTCTGTTGTACCATACATTTTTTTCAAAGCTACAAGAATTAACGCCTTTTCATTAGAGATTTTTGAATATAATTCTATTATTCTACTAATTTGGCGTGTAATTTTTGAAAAAATGTAATAAAAAATATCTGTTGCTAATTTAGTTAATATTTCATCAAAATTTAACAACAGTAATATTTGCGAATAATTTTTCAAATTTAAATCTTGAATAAAAAATTTATCAACAATCTCTTTTTTTCGAACATATTGTTTGAAATCTTTTTGTGAAAATCCAATTTTGTCTTCCAAAGATTTCCAAACTTTATTTATGTTCTCATTTTCTTGATGTAATCCCTCTAATAAACTAAATTCTGATATATCAGTTTTATCTTCCACATCTTTTATCCAATGGGAAAAATCTGATTCACACATTACTTTATTTGCGAGTAATATCAAATTCGCTTTATTATCATTTAACGACATAATGTCAAATTTATCAATATTATAACGGATCAAATTTTTTTTAACTTTTTGTGCTATATCCTCATCTATATTTATTAAATGTAAAATATTATAGACTCCATGTTTATTCAGGGCATATATTATTTCACTAAAATTATTTTCATTTAAACTCTCTAAAAAATAAATAAAGTCATTCGGATTGGTATTGAGTTGCTCTATTAGTTTAGATTTTAAGTATGATAATATATTTCTCTCAAATTCAACATAATCTTGCTTCTCATTTAGAGCAAGACTAATTTTTTCTATCAAATCTTTTTTAATCTTATTTGACTCTAAAAATGTCAATAAACCTGGAAGTGAAACAGGAAATCGATTAAGATTGTATTCCATAACTTTCCGTTTTATCATCCTAACGGGCATTGCTTCCATTTGTAGCTCTTTATAAGATTTAAATTCGTAATCTTTCTGAATTTTCTTAATTGTGTGATTTAAAGTGGATAATTCAATGAATTTATCTTCTTTTTCTTCAATTTCTAATTTTTTTTCAATATCTATAGATAAATCTTTAAAGGCAGAGCCCCCTTCTAATATTTCTATTTTTATATCGTTATTAATACCGATTAAGTCCCCAACTAAATCGTAAAAATAAAATGGAGGATACTTCAATACAATTTCTAGCATATCTTTTTCAATATGGCCTTCAATGTCACTGATAATACGCTTTCTTTCCTGTTCATCAATCACTTCTTTCCTTTCCTTAATTAAATACGAAATTATTTCATTTTCTAAACTGATTGATCTAAGGAGCATATCGATTTCTAGATCTAATGAATCTTGTAGTAATGATTCAATTTCTTCTCTTAATGTGTTCTTTTCCATAAGTTCTAAGTTTTTAGTAGAGTCTACTGTAATTTGCCCCATATCCAAATTCTCATTAACTCTAATTCCTAAATTATGGTATAAATGAATAGCTGCCGTAGCAACTAATAAATTTTTAAGAGTAGTGTCTTGAGTAGTCAATTCAAAAATCTTTTTTCTATCAGCATCTCTTTTAAAATGAGAAATTATTAAATCCACAGTTTGATAAAATCTTTTAGTACTTTCTGTTGCAGTTGATTTTCTTTTTACTCCACTGATCATATTTCTTTTATCCACTCCCGATAAGCTTCTTGAAAATTGTCAGACAAGTCAATCTTTACTTTATTATGCCAAAATCTAAAATTAAAAACATGATACAGATCAGACTTAAATAATTCATTTTCTTCATTTGTTAGATTATGTTTCAAAATTAATGTTATTGGGCGTGGGATTAATTTTGAAAAATATTTTAACTCCATTTCGGTTAGGTAGTTATAAAATGAATCTTCATCATTTTCTTTAATATATTTTATTGGAAATTGCTTTTCTAATTGAATATCAAAAGAATTAATTCCTTTATCAATTATGTTCTTAATATAATTTGGAAATTCAATTTTAATTTTATTAACAAATTCGTACTGTTCAAAAAAATCAATTAAATGACTTTTTTCATCTTCATTTGGTATCTGGGAAATATATTTATCTAAGAAATTTAAAAAGTTTTCAGTACGTTGCTCGTTTGATTCTCTTTCTTCAAAATATCCTATAAAATCTTCGTAGATCTCTTTTAAATTCCATTCTTTTTGTTCCTTTAAATCAAAAAATTTCTTTACATATTCTTTTATCCATCCTAAAACATATGATTTCCAGGTTAGATGAATACCGCCAATACGCTTTTCCAGAAATCGATGAAATCTATTAGCAAATGTAACAGGCTCTGCTATTTCTTCATCAGGTTCTTCTTTCAGGAATCGATTTATTGTAGAATATCGTAAAAGATAGCTTAAAAGATAATGTAATTCTGCGGAAAATTGCTTAAATCCCTCGATATGGTGTTCTATTATAATTTGATCTTTACTCATCAAAACTTCAGCAAAAGAAACCAGATCACTAATTGATAATTCGATATTTTCAAAAAATAAAACACTACTTTTTTTAACTAAATTTCTAAATTCATGCATTAAGGTTTCTTCATTAAAATTAAGATTGTTTGATAGTAAAATAGGATTTAATTCAATTTGATTATATAATAAATTACTGAATTTCTCTAAAATTTTATGTCCTAAAACCTTTGCAGGTTTTTGTTCTGATTCAAATAACTTTTTCATATTTTCTATAAACTCAATTGTTAAAGTTTTTAATCTTCGCCGTGATAAAAACTTCGGTAAGGATTTTTTAATGATTGAATCACTATAATTTAACATTTCTGAAAAGTAAGTTATTACTGAAATCAGATCGTTAGCTCTCAAAATTTCCTTTTTAAGAATTGAATTATTAATAAAGTTAATTGTAATTTTAGATATTTCTTCAAAATTTTCATCTTCTAATTTTCCTTTTTCTACGATAAATGTTCTATACTTTTCTAAGAGCACAGATATTTCACCAGTTTCCCCTGTGCTGAGAAAATTATTAGAATATTCTATAAATTTATTAGAAAAACTCTTCGATTTACTTAAAATTTTATCAATTTCAGAAATTAATTTTGTGGCTGTAACTTTGTCTTTAATTTTCTCTATTTCTTTTTCAATATCCTTTAAGAAGTATAAAATGAGCTCTTCTTGAGATTCATCAATAGTACCAGTATTACTTAAATTTATAAGGTTAGTCCCCAGTTTAAGAGTATTTTCAATTACAAAATTAGCACTGGGTTCTGAAATTGAAAATTTCAAATGGTCAATTGCAGATTGATTATTAAAGGTTGTGTTACCTCTCTCAAATTTAGGATTTAACATTTTAATCTCATATGGCCTTTTGTACCATAAGATATCTATATTCGATTGTATTTTAGCATATGAATTTAACATTTCTTTTTCTGTTGGAAGAGATGTGCTTAAACCTATTAATTTTTTATTCCATTTATCTTCGATTAGCTCTCCATAAAGTTTCTGACTAAACCGGGAAGCAAACTTATTATACACAACTGTTTTCTCTTCCTTATTCAAATCTGGACGATCAGTAAATTCTTCAACCTCAAAAAACAATTTACTTATATTATTCAAATCAGCTCTAGATTTGTGAACGTCTAAATACCCTGTTTCAGGCTTTAAAGCCAAAAGCAAGCTTTCACAATCTTTATATTTACCTGGTATAAATATCATTGATTTCGGATATATATTAATGCGAGAGAGCTCATTAATATCATATAATTCAAACTCTATTGAAAATACTTCTGATCCTGTATAATCCCTCAACATCGCATTATACATTCTTAAAAATTCTATGACGGAAATTGAAAGTTCATTCACTCTCTTCTTAGTTAGTTTTCCTGGTCCTATTACATCACCAGTAATTATGTCCTCCGGAGAAGAATATCCGTAGATCAATGAAAATTGATAATTAATAGATTCTCGGGTAGTTATCATATTTAAAATCAAACTGTAAAATTTAAACCTTTAACATCAAAAATATATAAATAAATAGCCCAACGCAAATAGCTTATTAAGAAATATCTTTTAAATTTAATTATAAAATTAAGTCTATATAATTTTAATGTTTTTTAGAATAATAATAAAATTCTCTAATAATTTTGGAAACCTAAAAAATAATAAAAATAATAATTATTATATTTATATTAATTATTCTAATCAATTTGAATAAATTATCTAATTTACTTTAAAATTATAGAATCCTTAAGGAGATTGATTAACGTTGCAATTTGGAAGTGATCTTGGAATTCGACAGGAAGATATTGAGAAAATTAGCCCTCAAATTACCTTTATTACATCAAATGCAGATATTGAAGCAATTGCACTTGTATCCCAAGAGGGTTATCAGATAGCATTCAGTGCATTACCACAATATCATGTAGATGGTGATCAATTCTGTGGACTCGCGAGTGCTCTTTTGATGACGGGAAGGTCAACAATTCAATCTCTTTTCCAAGAAGATTTAAGTGAGATCATCGTAAGAGCTGAAGATGGATATATTGTAATTACTAATGCCGGACGATTAGTAATTGTATGTGCTGGTACAATTATTGAAACTTTAATGAAGACGGTTAAAGTTACAAGAATTGCCGCGAAGAATTTAGCTAAAATTTTTGAAGGAAGATAAAAATAATTAAATTTTTAAACATTGTTATATAAATAAAAATTAAATTAGTTCTATTAAAAAGATGGTTTAACTATATGGTAGCTGTTAAAGACTTTGTTTGGAGTTGGCAGTGGCCTTGGCGTTGGCGATAACGCCCTTTTCATTGGATAAACCATATTTTACTTTTCTCATTTTTAATACTTTTGTAAATATTTCAAAGTATTTGCGTTAATTGTTATTGAATTCCAATACTAAAACGATACACATTTAAAATGTGAAAAAACATTCAAAGGTTAAAAAAAATGGTAGATTATTATAATTCAAGAATAATGTTGGATGCAAATGAAATCCCGAAAGAATGGATAAATATAATACCTGATTTGCCCACACCTATGACTCCATTAGTTAATCCAATGGACGGTAAGCCAGCTCCTCCAGAGATGGCTTTTGCAATTTTCCCTAAGGAATGTGTATTGCAAGAAGTTTCTCAAGAACCTACAATTCCAATACCAAATGAAATAAGGGAAATTTTCGCGAGGACTTATAGACCTAGTCCTCTGCACCGCGCTTTAGGTTTAGAGAAAAAACTAGGGATAGAAGGAGATGATATTAAAATCTTCTATAAAAATGAATCATATTCACCTACTGGTTCTCATAAACCAAATACGGCTATTGCTCAAGCATTCTACGCGAAAAAAGACGGACTTGAAGAACTAGTCACTGAAACAGGAGCGGGTCAATGGGGGTCTGGATTAGCATATGGATGTAGTTTATTTGATCTAAAATGTACAGTTTACATGGTAAGAGCAAGTTTCATTCAAAAACCAGGTAGAAAAATATTAATGCGGACATTTGACGCAGAAGTACATGCAAGTCCTTCAAGATTTACAGAATCTGGAAAAGCCTTCATAGAAAAGGATCCAGAACATCCGGGAAGTCTAGGGATAGCCATCTCTGAGGCTGTAGAACATAGTATGAGAAGTGATAAAATACGATATTCTCTTGGTAGCGTTGTTAATTTTGTTCTTTTACACCAAACGATTATTGGACAGGAAGCTAAGACTCAATTAGCGAAAGTAGGGATAGATAAACCAGATATTGTTATTGGAGGGATGGGAGGAGGTTCTAATTTTGCAGGTTTGATGATTCCTTTTGCTCGGGATAAGATTCTCGGAACTCATCCAGATATAGAGATAATTGGTGTAGAACCTAGAGCTTGTCCTAGTGTTTCTAAAGGAGAATACCGATGGGATTTTGGAGATACATCTATGAAAGGGCCAATAGTAAAAATGCACACCCTTGGACATACTTTCATTCCCCATCCAATACATGCAGGAGGATTAAGGTATCATGGGATGGCTCCAATAGTGTCAATTTTGCATAATAACCAAATACTTTCCGCTGTTATGCATCATCAACTAGAAGTAATAGAAGCAGGACTTCAATTTGCTAACTCAGAAGGAATCCTTCCAGCACCTGAAACCGCGCATGCTATAAAAGAAGCAATGGATCAAGCTTTAAAAGCAAAAGAAAACAACGAGAAGAAAGTAATTTTGTTCAATTTCAGTGGTCATGGCTTTTTCGATTTATTGGCATATAAAGAATATATGACTGGTGATTTGAAGGATTACGAATTACCTAGTGAGGATATCAAAAAAGCATTATCTTCTCCTGAAATGCCAAATATTGATGAAAGTACGTGGTAAAAATCAAATTTTTTTTTTTTTTTTAATTTATAATTTCTCCCGAAGAAAATTTTAAAATTATATGGATCTTTTAAATATTAAAATTTCAAGAGTTTGTTACTTATTGAACTTAGTTTCGTTTATTTTTATTTGCTTCCTGTACTTTTATGGATCAATAATGCTATATGTCTCTTTCTTAGCCAGAAAAAAAGGTGAGAGATCTGCTTTTATTGATAATTTTACGAATTCTTTAGTTTTAATTATTTCAATTTCGATTAGTTTACTGTTAGTAAGTTATTTAAATCCTTCAAATGTTAATTTTATTGTTTTTCCATTTGATCTTTTAATGATCATTTTTGTTCTAATCTTTTTTCCCCTATTTTCCTTATTAATATATCGAGAAAAAAGAATTATGAGGAAAAAATTAGGAACCATAAAAAAAAATTCATCCTCGATACAAATAGAGTTACCATTAAAATATGATATTTACAGGAAATTATCCCATTTAGTAGTTCTTGCGATAATTCTGTTTTATTTTACTCTTGGTTTTTTAGTTCAAAATTTTTTTATTTATCTTTTAGATTTCTTACCAGAGTTTTTTACTGGCCTTTTTTATTCTATATATAACATTGAGAAAAATAAGATGATTTTTACACAATATCTTGTAATATATTTAGTTGGTATTTCTTTGATTGGCCTACTTACTGCGGATTTTGTAAGAATTCTTAAACCTGAGATATATCCTCTAAAACCAATAAATCAGATATTAAGAGAGAAAGAAAAACAAACTCATATGAGAATAGGACCTCAAATCTCATTGGCAATTGGATGTTTTTCGATAATAATCTTATATGGATTAATTCAACCTCTAGGTCCACTAATTATATGTACATCAATGACAATGGCAATTTTTGGAGATATGGCTTCAAATTTAGTTGGACGAACAATAGGAGATAAATTTAAGAATATACGAGACACAAAAAAGACGTATATTGGTTTATTTGCTGGAATCACTGGATCTTTTCTTTCTGGAATTCTAATCTTATTCCTTCTGAGAGAATTTTTTACATTAAGTATCTTTTATTTTGTTATTTTCCCCCTAATAGGGGCACTAATCATTGGGATAATAGATTACTTAGATTTGGAAATAAATGATAATTTAAGTTTTAATTTTGTAACTACTTCACTTTTATTTTTCATATCACTTTTTTTACTATAATTCGTATTTCTAATTAAAACCATTTTAAAAAAAATGTCAGAAGATAAATTGAAAATTGATCGAATTCATAAAGGAACCGTTATCGACCATATTGATGCTGGTTATGCATTAACTATTTTAAGTCTCACGGGTCTTGATGAATCTCCAGATCTAATGACTATAGGGGTTAATGTTTATTCGAAAAAACACGGGAAAAAGGACATTATTAAAATTGAGGGTGTATTTTTAAATGAAATTCAAATGCAAAAAATATCCATCCTCTCTCCAAATGCTTCTATCTCACTAATCGATAATTATACGGTTATTGAAAAAAAAAGAGTATCAATTCCAAGAATTATAAAAAAATTAATAGTATGTGTAAATAAAACATGTATCAGCAACTCAGAACTTGCTTCTGGTGGAAGAGAACCGATTGATTATGAATTCGCAGTATTAGAAGAAAGGCCATTAAAAATTCAATGTGTCTATTGCGACCGAATATACAAACTGGATGAAATTACTTTTGCTTCAAAAGAAAAAACAGAAAAAAAATTAAAACAAAAAATTCAACTATAAAATAACTAGGGAAATTTTAACAAGGTAAAGGTAAGAATTGCACCAATTATAAATAAGAAAGCGAAAATCCCTATTCCCGGTAGAAAAATATTTTTCCAACTCCACTCTTCTTTATCATATTCATATCTAAAAATTACAAAACTTACGAAAAAAGGAAATCCAAACCAAAATGCTAACATCCAAATGAACAAACCATAGCTTACTAAACCAAAAAAATATACTCCTGCAAAACCTGTTAGTGCCCCCATTAATGCTCTTATCCAATACAAATTTGTTTCCTTTTTTAATCGAATCTCTAGAGTTTGTTCTTTTTCAGTTTTTGGTCTTTTTTTATCCAATTGAAGATCTTGAGAGGGATGTTCTTTTTTTCTTTCTTTAAGCAGTTTCGTCCTTCTTTTTCTGACATCTACCTTTTTCTTCACACGCTTCTTCTTAAACGCCATGGTTATTATTATAAATAGTTATTATTTAATAATTGTATATATTTTTTAAACACTCAAAAAAAAGTTTTTTTTAAAGGTAATTATTAGTAATAATTAAAACTTAAAAAATAGATCCCTCTTTAAATTAATATAGCTTTTTAAGTTAATTCTCTATACCATTTATTAAAGAAGGCTTTCCAAATAACTAAATCTTTGAAAGAACTCTTTTTGAATGTTCGCAAAAACCTAATATAATGCTCTTTATAATCATTAATTAAATCTTTTTTATGATAGGTACTAGAAGGCATTTCCGGAACAGAATTCTTAAATGGATTTGACTTAAGTTTCCACCATTCTTTAATGAAATCTGTACCGTATTTTTTTTCATAATATTCCATATCGCTGTAAACAGATACATTCGGATAATTTGAGAAAAGAGTGGGGCTAAGTTGGATATTTTCGTGAATAGCGTTCTCTTCCAGAAAACGTATAGTATCAAAAAATGATTCGGATGTTTCCCCTGGGAATCCTGAAAGGAGATTTATACGACAATACTGACCCCCCTCATTTTTATACTGGTGTAATATTTTTTTCATGATCTTTATATAATGAGTAGGATCATCTGTCTTACGCATTACCTTCAACATTTCTTCACTAGCGGTCTCGAATCCAAATCCAATAATCATTTTACATTGTCTGAAGAGACGAATCAGGGTTTTGTCATTCTCTACTGCTTCTACCCTACTCTGACATGAAAAAGTGAACTTCTCATATAATTTGTTTTTGAGTATATATTCTAAGACCTTTCTTTTAATACCAACTCGATTAAAAGATTGGTCTGCAAAACTAATCTTGGGGGAATCTTTATTATATTCTTCTGCTATATTACATAATCGTTGAAAATCACGCTTAAATTTTCCAAAATCAAAGCACCGAAAATTATAATTGGTAGCACAGAAAGCACACTGATAAGGACATCCCCTAGATATGTAAAAATCAAAATTAAAATCCGTTTTACAATGATATTTTCGTAGGTACACATCATAATCAGGGAATGGCAAGCTGTTCACATCAATAGAGATATTAGATGTTAAAACCTTTGGTAAGAGCCTTCCATTGGTCTTTTTAATTGTTTTCCTATCATTATCCTGAATAATTTCCAATAACGCGTTCTCGGCTTCCCCTCGTATTATATAGTCAATTGGGCTGCCTTTAAATGTGAAGTCCTCTGGGACAGCAGTTGGATGATACCCTCCCACAATTATGCCAAGATGTGGAAATTCCTTTTTTACTATCTTTGAAATCACATTAATATAGAGGTATTGAAAACTAGTATAACAACTAAGAGCAACATATTCAAAATCCTGTAGATTATAATTTTCTAAAAGTTTAATAAAAGTACCTTTAAAAGCATCACTGTCAAAGGGGTCCGTTAAAAGTCCATTATATATTTCTTTTTTTTCCTCAATACGTAAATCAATGATGCTTGTTTCTATGTTTGCTCTTTCCTTCAAAAAAGAGGATAATTGAAGTACCCCTAATGGAAGATCATTGTAATATAATAATCTCTGATACTCTTCTATGTAAAAAAAGCTTGGAATAATAAAAAGGATTTTTTGATTCATATCATCACTATATTCCGACTTCCACTTTTAAAAAAGTGGAGTCAAAACAAAAACAGATTTATTTAATAAAATATATTACAATTTTAAATTTTTGAATTATCCCTTATACC
>SDBS01005458.1_pt1 | contig 12382 bp, 10 predicted proteins | sample 2277091 | NCBI WGS metagenome assembly SDBS01 (sample SAMN10404972, study PRJNA504765) | marine sediment metagenome | isolation source: marine sediment core GS10_PC15, 163 cmbsf | place: Arctic Ocean: Southern Knipovich Ridge | collected 2010 | reverse complement strand
TTTAGAAAGTACTAAATCAATTTGTTTTATTAGGACATTACTTGGAGAAAAAACAAATATCGTAAAATCAGTTGAAGAAGAAAAATTTGATGATGAAGGAAATCCCTTAGATTATTACTATATCAATACATGGAGAATTGGGTACTTTACTGATTTCATTAATAATCTTGGATGGAATGTTGAATACATACAAGATGAATATGATCCAAAAAATATTCAAGGCGAATTTGAATCTACAAAATCTAAACATGGAACCAGAATTTTAGATGGAAAACAGGTAGTAGAGAGTATATTGGAAAATTGGGTATGGGCAAAAATTACTAAAAAATAACTAACCGACCAAGTATTTGTATAATGATCTCTAAAGGTTTAATCTTTCATGTGTTTTGATATCAATTCAGCTAAAAGTAAATCGAATTTATTATCAATGTCTAGATTCAATTTTTCATTATCTATTATCAAAGGAGAAATTCGAGGACCATAAATAGAATCATATTTTTGAATTGTTTTTAGCCAGAATGTGTAAATCGAACCTGTAGGAAAATATAAAGCAGGATATTTTTGACGTTGGTAAAACTTTTCAAAATTATCGTGGAAAGGTTTTAGTTTCTTGTTTTTTATCCAAAAAGAACTAAATAGATGATTTTTGATTTTTTTTACACTTAAAACCGATGTTGTATTATTTTTCTTTAACTTTTTAACAGATTGTATTAGGTGTTTTGGATTTCTAAAAGGAGTGGTAGGTTGTAATATTGTAATGATTTCAGGAACATAATCATAATTTTCTTTAAGGATAGAAAGCACATGTTTTATCACTCGAAGCAGAGTAGTGCTATCTTTAGAGAATTGTTTAGGCCTTAAAAAAGGAACATCAATATCATTATTTTTTGCAATCTTTGCTATCTTATAGCTATCAGTACTTACAATAATTTTATCAAAAATTTTTGCTTTCTTTGCTGCATCAATTGTATGTACAATAAGAGGCTTGCCTGCGATTTTTAGAATATTTTTTTGTGGTAAGCCTTTTGAACCACTTCTAGCTGGAATAATTGCTAATTTGCGAGTTCGTTTCTTTTTTTTAAAAGATTGATTATGAACCATTTTCAACAGTTTTAATTTTTCCTTTAATTTGCATTACGTAAATCAATATGAAGTTAAGTATATAATATAACTAATATTTCATAATTGAAAAGAGAATGAGAGTTTTAATTACTGGAGGAGCAGGTTACTTAGGTTCACTCCTTACTGGAAAATTACTTGAAAAAGGATATCAGGTAAGAGTAATGGATGCTTTATGGTATGGAGAAGAACCAATCGTATCATATAAAAAAAATATCAATTTTGAATTAATTAAAGAAGACATTAGAAATCTTACATCCACTGTAAAAGCAATGAAAGATGTAGATGCAGTAATTCACTTGGCATCTATTGTTGGTATGCCAGCATCAAGTATAGAACCTATGACTAGTGAAGAAATTAATTATCTCGCAACAAAAAATATTGCTGAGCTTTGTGAACTTAGGGGAATTAGAACGTATATTTTTACTAGTACTTGTTCAGTATATGGATCTCAACCAGATAAGTTGATAACAGAAAAAACAGTCTGTCGTCCTTTGGATTTTTATTCTGAGCAAAAATATAAATCCGAAAGAGCTATTGGATGGTTGAATTTTGCTCCTGTAATTTTTCGATTTGGTACATTATATGGACTATCTCCAAGACCAAGATTTGATTTAGTCATTAATTTATTTATCATTCAGGCACTTAATGAAGGAAAGATTACTGTAGATGGAGGTTCTCAATATAGACCATTTTTACATGTATCAGATGCAGCAGATGCCTTAGTGTTTGGAATTGAAAAAGACATGAGTGGAACATATAATGTTGTTTCAGAAAATTATTCAATTATGCAAGTTGCTGAAAAAATAAAAAAACTAACTGGATGCGACATAGAAGTATCAGAAAAAAATGAAGATAAAAGAAACTATCAGGTATCTGGTGATAAATTAAATCAGGTTGGGTTTCATCCTCAGAAAAAAATTGAAGATGCATATGAAGAATTAAAGATTGAGTTTGAAAAAGGTAAATTCAGAGATTATCAAGATGCGAAGTACAGTAATTACAAATTGTTGTTTAGCTCTAAAGAAATGCAGGAAAGAGTGTTTATTCAGGGAATCTAGGATTTTTTATTTCAAAAAATTCATCGATAGATTGTACAACAAAATCAATTTCCTCATGAGTCATATTTGGATAAAGTGGTAGTGTTAAAACTTCGTGAGAGATTTTTTCAGTTATTGGCAAAGGTTTTAGTTTTCCAAATTTTTCTTTATAAAAATCTGAGAGATGAATAGGATTAAAATACACTTTGGAAAAGATTTTTTTTTCTGCTAAAAATTCTTTCAATGAATCCCGCATTTTTTGATTTTGTAGTCTAATGGTATACATTTGGTAAATATGTTCATAGTTTGAAGGAGGTAATGGTAATTTTATTTCAGGATGCTTTGAAAGATGTGTTGAAATTTTTTCTGCATTTTTTTGTCTCATGGAAATTAATTTATCAAGTTTTTTTAGTTGTGAAATTCCTAAAGCTGCAGTCATTGATGACATTCTCCAATTATATCCAAGACCAACATATTCAGGTTCTAAAGAATTTTCAAAATAGTTTATTCTATCTAGCCTTCCATGCGATCTGATAAGTTTTAGTTTTTCAGAAACTTTTTTAGAATTTGTTACTACTCCTCCTCCTTCACCTGTAGTGAGAACTTTATTACCACAAAAACTGAAAATCGCAGAATCAGACTGAGAGCCAACTTGTTTACCTTTAATTTTTGCTCCCAAACCTTCTGCCGCATCCTCAATTAGAATAAGATTGTGTTTGGTAGCAATTTTTTTAATTTCAAAAATGTTACAAGACATCCCACCATAATCCATGGGCATTATGGCTCTCGTTTTCTGATTAATGCTAGATTCTATTAATTTAGGATCCAATCCAAATGTTCCCTCTTCAATATCTGAAAAAATTGGTTTGGAACCTACAAAAAGAACAGAGTTTGCGGTTGATATAAAAGAAAATGATGGAATTATTACTTCATCATCCGTTTTTAATCCATATGAGAGCAAGGTTGCATGTAATGCTGAAGTCCCAGAATTAACTGCAACACAATAATCTACATCAACATAGTTTGCTAGACCTTTTTCAAATTCTTGAATCTCAGGACCAACAGCCCAGTTATTTCCTCTTTTAATTATCTTGGCAATAAGATTAAGATCCTCATCATCCGAGTAAATTTTGTAGAGTGGGATTTTCCAGTCAGTCATTGTTTTTCATTTGTCAGCTAATTCAAAAAGTTGTGTATACAATGGTATTAATTGTTTGTTTGAATTTTCATAATATTTACTTCATCTTTAGCTTTACAAACTTCACAATAATTTTTCCATTTATCGCTATGTTTCCATTGTTCAAGTCCTGTTTGTACAACCCTCTGATGTGCCATTTGTAACATTCGTCTGGTGTCATGTTTATACATGAATTGTTTTAGAGCATAAAGTTCGGGAATAGTAAAATTTTTACTAACAGTAGCAGTATATTGAGTTGCATCACCACAATCTTTCATGAATTTATCTAAAGCTTGCAATTGCCATTCTTTAATTTCTTCTTCTGTTACTGTACGATTTTCTTCTTGTAATTTTAAACGCTCATCATATTGATTTAAAATATAGTCCTTATTATCATAGTATAAAGGACTACCGACATATGGTGTACAAATAAAAGGATCCACTTCAATATTATTTTGAATCCAAAAATCAACAGTTTCCATTAAATCATCAATATTTTCATGGGGATTACCAATCATAAAAGTAGTAAGTGGAGTCATTTTAGCTTCTTTTAGAGTATTAACGGTTTTTTGCAGATGTGAACGTAATTGACCTTTCTGTATATCCTGATTAAGAACTTTATCAGAGGCAGATTCAAATCCAAATGAGATATAGACACAGCCAGCATCTTTCATAGTTTTTACGATGTTTGGTTTGACTGCAACGCTAGGAGCATCCCCTAATGTTCCCCATTTTACAGATTGAGATAATCCTTCTTCAACATACAAATCACAAAATTCTTTGGTCCATTTTAGATTACTTGTCATATTTTCATCTAGTATAGTGATAAAATCCACATTAAATTTTTCAACAAGTAATTTCACATTATTTACAGCATATTCAGGAGAAGGCCATCTTGCGGGTAATTGAAATGTTTTATTTTCTTTATCTGAAATTCTGACTAAAAGTTCGCCTTTTTTTCTATCTCCCTGACCATAGATATTCTGTAAATCGATTCTTGACATGCCATTATGTGAACAAAATGTACATCCTCGTGGGCAACCTCTTTCCCATACAACAGAAGCCCTTCGTTTCGAATTATAGGATTCAACAGATAAAGGAACAGAAGAATATCTGAAATAAATGTCAAATTCAAATAAGTCATAAGCAGGAAGTGGGATTGTATTAAGATCAGAGATTAATGCTCTAGGAGAAGTAAATTTGAAGGAGTTTCCATCCCTTATACATAATCCATTAACCATTTCAAAATCTTTTGCACCACTTTTTACTTTATCACATAGTTCTGAAAAAGTCTCTTCACCCTCACCTATACAAATCATATCAAGTTCAGGAACTAATTGAAGAATTTCATCTGGATTATAGCTACTCCATCCCCCTCCTCCTATGAAAAGTGAATTTGGAGAAATTTTTCTAATAAGTTTAGATAATTGTTTTATTCTTCCATAAGCAGTTGTTAAACCGCCAATGCCAATAATATCCCATTTTGCCATTGCAATTTCTTTTTCAATAATTTTGTGAGGAACAAGGTTTCCACTGTAATTGTAACGAAGCGCATTTAGATCCAGAATTCCAACTTGAGCCCCTTTATTTTCAGCAATTGAGGCCAAAATTCCTGCCCAGAATGGGAAGTGATGAGGAGCACTATCAAGCCTAATTTCAGGAACTACGAAAAGGACTTTCATTAGGAATTAAAATCAATTTTTATCCTTATTAAAAGATGCTTTGTATTTTTTAACAAATCTACCTATGGGATTTATTTAGAAAATCTTCAAACTTCATACAAGTAATTCTTTCACCGAATATACATCCGCCTTCTGTTGCATTAATTGTATTAACCCATTCTGGTGATCTAGCAATGAATTCTTTTAGAGCTTCACTATAAAATTGAAATATTGGATCTAAAATACAATGACAATTAAAAAATGGATTATATATTCGTGGAAATATTTTTTTAAAAACATCTGATTTTTTATCAATGTCTTTAGAAATTTTACAATGTGATAGAATAGAATCCCATGAATCATCATCATCCCAGCTGTGATTTATTCCAATTAAGGTAATTTTTGAACATTTTAGAATTTTCCAAGCAATAAACCAACAAGATGTACCAACATTACCTCCAGTTTGAATTGCAGGCAGACCATTTTCATGAGTTTTTGCCCTCGTCATTAATGCTGATAATTTATTAAATGATTTTTCTCCTTCGTCATAATCAATTAGTGCATGTAACCAATGAATTTTAATTCCATGCTCTCTAGCAATCTTGGTAGTCAGAGGATGAATTACACTAGTAAAAATTCCATTAATTTTTAAGCTATATTTTTTAATTATCTCGTGATTATAGAATGTAGAAATTATTTTAGCAGGATCAATACTTACGACAAAGAATTTTGGAAATTTTTCAGGAGTTATTCCAGATTCTAGAGCTGATTTTAATGCTCGATCAGTACATATTATTGAACCATTGTAATTACTATTTGCTAAAAGTTTCAGATGATCATGTTTTTTTATTGAAGGACCTGCGCCGATTACTATAGCTGAATTTTTTGTTTTTCCATTGTCTATTTGATTAATAATTTCTAAATTTTTAGCAGAGTCTTCTTCCCATATATGATTTAGATTTAGACTGAAATTTTTTATCCATTCTTCATATGATTTCTCTAAATGAATTGAAACCATGATTTTTTCTAAATTATTTTTATATTTTGAACCAGTTTTGTTGAGAATATGTTCAAACCACATATCCCATGAAGAATCATTGAAACCAGATTCTTTCTTTTTTTCTAATAATTTCTTGAAAGTATTTTCGCTGATTGAGAATTCAAGATTTTTATCCATATGATAGAACCTCCTTTTTCAGTTTAAATATTTCTAAAATTTATAATTCATCTAGACCCATTTCGTCTGACTTTTTTTCGGATCTAAAAATCATAAAAGAACCAGCTGCACCTGTTTTTACAATCATTTCTTCAAATTCTTCTTTTGTTAAATCTTTATTTTCTTTTGATTGTGTTTCTACAGAGTTATCTGGATCTTTTTTGTTATTTTCTACTTTGAAATTTGTTTTCAATAGTCCCATTTTTGAATTTTACTATATAAGCTTTGGATAATTTTTTCATTTGAATAATCAAAAAATAATACATAAAACGTTTGTTTTTAGTATAAGAATCTTAAATTTTTGTAACTTGTTGTTTTAACGTCCATTCATTATTTTCTTTTTTCCAAATTATTGGTCTACGGAATTTATCAAAGATTTGATTAAGTTCATCCATATCCATTTCATAATACTCCAAACATTCCTTCAAGTGTTTATTAGGAAATTCACCATCATATTTCTGAACTAAATCAACACCTTCATCTCTAGTAATTATTCCATTCCAGATTTGTTTAACAGCATCAGCATTTGCTCTACTAATTCCAAACTTGAGAAAAGCCATGTAATAATGAAGGCCATCTGTTTTATCATCCAAGCTAGCATAATCTGTAAAAGTGCCTTCGCTTCGTCCATCAGGATTCACTTTAAAACCACAATTTTTAGTTGCTAATTCATAATTTTTTTCTGGAGTCCAATGATCAAAATAGCTAAAAAAATATTCTTCTAAACCAATTTTTTTCATTTCATCAACGGAAGGTTGAGTATATCTATTTTTAAGATCATTTGGATTAAATCCATATTTTTCTGCCCAATATTCTGGTGGATGATTGGTAAAGAATTGTAATACAGAATCTGATCCTGCAGGATCCATGTTTGGTTTATTCCAATTTTTTAAACTTCCTCCATTCTCGACTTCACCATTTTCTCCATACATTATGAAAGGAATATTGTATTTCACTGCAACTTGTTGTGGGATAAAGATCTGACCATATGCAAATGGAAGGAAGTTATCACCAAATTCAGTAAAAGTTAATTTGGAAAGTTTCTTGTGAATTTTTCCATTCGGAGAAAATAATAAGTTATCAAATTGAGATACAAAATTATCAAAATTTTTTTGTCCAATATCAGTTGTCATAATAGTTCGAAAGGTTACAGTAAGCGGATTCATACCGTATTTTTCCTTAAGCGTATAAGCTACCTTCAAACTATCTTTGCCACCACTACCTGGAACTATTACATCCCAAGAACCATCCTCTTTTCTAAATTTATTACATAATTCCTCTAATTGTTTTTCTCGTTTATCCCAATCAATTTCATTCCTTTTGTAATTATAATAAAGGCATTGTCCACAAATTCCTTTACTGTTAAAATGAACTCTCGGTCGTTGATTTGACATAGTACAAGTTTTACAATAAATGATTTTTTCATCAGGATCAATAATTCTTAAATCCTTAAAAATTTCAGGTGTATCTGCTGGTTCAGGTAATATTGCTTCCATATTTTTAATCCTATAGGTATATAGAAAATTTAATTAATAATATTATTTGTAGACACATTATATTGATTTAAAGGTAATAAAAAAATCAATTATTTGGAAAAATCATTTCTAATAAATCAGGTCTTTTTAGAATGAAAAAATAAATTTATGAGATTTTTACTTACTAGTCATTTTAGAGTTATAACTAGGAATAATTAGTTGAAGTAAATCTATCTTTTCTTCTAAATTAAAAAATGATTTCAAAAAATGCTTTTTCTTTTTCTCATCTCCATTCCATCCTTCTTTAAGAATAGAAGAGATGTTCTCTTTCAAATTTTCGGGTTTGGATACAATAGCCACTTCATTATCTATCATATATTTTTGAAAATCAAAGAGGCGTTTGAAATCATCTTGAAAGAATGCAAAAATAATCGGTTTTTTGAAAATGGTGGAATCAATAGATACTGTGGAAAGAGTAGTGATAACTATATCACTTGCTGCTATATCTTCAAATAAACTTAATTTACTAATTAAAAATTGATTGTTCGGGAAAAACAAGTTTAGTTGAGTTTTTGCATTGACTATATCGGTAGGATGTGGTCGAACATAAATAATGATATTTTCTTCTTTAAACAATTTCCAGAGATTGTTTAAAAGTAAAAAATCTAAGGTTTCTTGGAAATTCTCTGTTAATTTGAAAGTAAGTGGGATTAGAAGCAAATTTTTATCTTGTACACCAATTTTTTGCTTTAATGTTTTTTTATCCAAAAATTTTTTTTGTCTATTCCAATTATAAAAACTAGGATTCCCAACTATTTTTATTTTATTTGAAGGGTATGAACCTTGTTTAACTAAAATCTCTTTGTAGTATTCTCCATAAACCCAGGTTTCAGTAGGGATAGGATTACCCAAAGGGATTTCCTTAGTTCTAATTTCTTTAAATATATAATCAAATAGTTTCTCACTTATCAAACCATGTTGAATTCCAATAGTTCGGATCCCTAATTTTTCTGAGGTAATCTGAAAAGCCTTTGCATATGGACCCGCTTCGTATACTTGAATCAAAATTTTTGGTTGTAACTTCCTAAGAAATTTTTCACTTGAATATATTGTTTGAAGATATGTTGGCAAAAATGGTTCAAAAAAAACTTCTTTTAGTAATGGTTTAATGAATTCCCATAAAGAAATATTCTTAAAATTTAAAGCGTCTACATTTTTAATTTCTAGCAAATCTTTTATCGAAGACTCTAATTTTGATAGTATTTCCTTCACCTGTGGATCCTTTTTTTTCAAAAGAAATTCAACGGGAATCCAATTGTGCGGGGTTGTGAGACGTTCTTCTAAGATTTTTGTAGTGCCTCGAAAAGTATAATCTAAATCTAAACAAAGATGAGAAATTTTTTTTTCAGAAAGCAAGTCTAGAAATGGTTGAATCATAAATTCACTTTTTATGTATGACCCAGTTTTTTCATTGAATGATTTTCTCCTATAAGCCCCAGCTGAACTAATAATAACATCAACCGATTTAGGAATTTCTCTTTTTTTCTTTTCAAAAGTTGTTAATCTTTTCTTAAATTTTTGTTGAGTAATTTTTTTGTATGCTCTTCCTTTAATAATATTTAATGTAGAATTTTTTATTTTGAATTTTAAATGGAGTTTATTATTTATATCAACTTTTATTCCATTAAGTAATGCTACTTGTTGTATTAGATTTATTTTATCAAAATCGCTTTCAACTATTATTTTTTTGATATCTTTTTCGTTAATTAATTTCAACAATTGTTCGACAAAAATACTTGCCTCAATAATTTTAGGATAAAAAGTAGGGGCTACCAGCCACCAAAATGAAACATCATTTACCGCAAACCACTCTAGTATGCTCTTACTTCCAATTTTTTTACTGGGAAAATTACTTAATTCTATAGGTTGTTCATAAATACCAGAAACTAGATTTGTTGAATCGATTTCAATTAAATTATTATCTTTATTTTTAGATTTTTTTGTTCGAAAAATTAGGGTTGCCAATTACTTGAAAGGAAGTATGTAAGTTTATTTAAATTTAGAATTCAGTTTTTTTTAAAAATTGCATTTAATTTAATTCCTAATCCTAATTCACATATTTTTTTTGAATCAAGAAGTTGAGTCATTAGAGGCGAATCTCCGAGTTCAGGGTTTTTAAAATTAAGCCAGTTTGAAATCCAGTTTAATTCTGATACATATGATTCTGAGTATAATAATTCATAATCCTTCATTAATTGTTTTAGTTGGTTAATACCAAAATGCATAGTATGATGGGGTCCAATAAACATAGGAGAATCAGAATGCATTATTCTAGCAGATAGACTATCACGATTATTTATTGCAAAGAAAAATAAACCATCTTTTTTTAGAAATTTACTAAGATTTGTAATTACCTCACGTGGATTTAATACGTGATCCAGATAATCCCAACAAGTAATAAGATCAAATTCTTGATCAAATTTTATACTTTCGAGTTGATCGTTCAAAACTTTATGGCCTTTCTTTATAGCAATATCACGAATGGTATCATGATATTCATGCCCTATAATGGAGTAACCTTGTTGTTTGGCCCAATCAAGAAATGTACCTGCTTGACTACCAAAATCAAAAATATTCTTTATTTCAGAATGTTTTTTCAATTCTTCAAAAACAATATTAAATTTTTTTTGATCTCGTTCATTTGCTACAGCGCTCATTTTATACATGCCATAAATATTACCCTCATTACCTACTTCAAGGAATTTTATTTTAGATGAATCTAAAACCTGTTGAGTAAAAATTAGATCACAGGAATTACAAATCATATGATCGAACCCATGTTTTGTAAAAATATATCCAAAATCCGTTGAATCACATAAAGGACATTTAGTTCTTATTATACAAATTTCATTTTTTACTTTATTGGTATATTGATCTATGTATTTTGTGGGTTCAGCTTTATTGGCTTGGTTAATTAATTCATAGTTTTCAATTTTTTCAACCATTTCTTTTCTAGTTAGAGTATTACATAGGGAATACATTTCATCAAGTTTCGATCTTTGCATTTAATTAACATTCTATTTTTGCTATTTAAAATTAGTTTTGTCTCTTACTATTGATAATAAGGGTTATCAGGAAACCTTGACAAATCAAACTATAAAGGATGGTAAGAAAAATTCATTAGAATTAATTGCACAGAAGAGTATATGAGATTTGGAAAAATATAGGTTTAAAATATTTTTGGGGAGATAAATTTGATTCAAGATTTTATATCGCATTTCTAATAGAAAATATCAAGAAAGAAAACATTGTTGATATTGGATGTGGTGCAGGAGTTTTACTAAACTTGGCAAATTCATATTTGAAAATTGGGCTCGACATTTCATGGGATTCATTAAAAACTGCCAAAAAATCTAATCCAGATTTACAATTAATAAATGCCGATTCAAGATTTCTTCCACTGAGAGAAGGTTTTTGTTCAACGATTCTTGCTATGCACATTATTTCGGCGTTAGAAAAAGAAGATGATAGATTAAGAATTATGAGTGAGATGAATCGAATTTGTGCAAATAATTGTGAGATATTAATTACAGGTGCAAATAGAAGAAGTAAACATTTTAAGAATATTTATTCAGATGAATATAACAAAAATTATACTCACTATAGTGAAATTTCAGAGTTTTTTAAAGATAATTTTTCAGTAAAAATTGATGGATATGGACCATTTTCAAAAACTTTTATGTTTCCAATTAAATTGGTCTACAAAATACCTGATAAAGTAATAGAATTATTAAAAATTGACCAGTTGATATTTAGATTATTAAAATCCAAAAAGTACTTGAAAGATGGACGTTCGTATGTAATTCTTTGTAAAAGAAATGATCATTAGTAGGTAAAAAGAATTTGTCAAATATTCGTGTTACTTATTCAGGATTAATTTCTTTAGCTGTGGGTTTATCAAGTCTAATAACTGGCACAATATTCACTTTAATTGTTACAAGAAGCTTAACACCAGAAGAATTTGGCACGTGGGGATTAATTGGGGGATTATTATCTTATGTTTTAATTGCAGAACCAATAATATCATATTGGACCACTAGAGAGGTTGCACGAGAAGAAAAATCTGGAAAAACAGCAATTGTTACTAGCAGTATGTTTTCAGTAATAGCAATTTTTGCTTACATTGTAATAGTATATTTTGTTTCGTTAGGAACTGATGCAGATAGTGATGTACTTAGTTTTGCATTAATTCTAATACCTGTTATGTTTTTAAACAAAACTCTTACAGCTATAAATTTAGGCTGGAAACCACAAGCAAAAAGTTATGGACTTTTTGCGTTTGAAATAGTAAAAATACCTACAGCATTATTGTTTGTATATTTTTTGGATTTGTCAATACATGGTGCAATACTAGCTACTTTAGTTTCTTATGTTGGAAGTATTGTTGTTTTAGCAATTTTTGCAAAAGAACAAATTAAAAATAAAATTAACTTTTCTTATCTTAGAAAATGGATAAAGTTGTCGTGGCTTCCGCTTTATCCAGGGGCAAGTACACTAATTTTTACTCTAGACGTGACTATGTTTTCTATCATAACCGGTTCCGTTATAGGCTTATCATATTATTCTGCTTCGCTTGCAATTGCAGCATTTGTTGCACATTCAGGCTTGATATCTCAAGCACTATATGCAAAATT
>SDBS01005457.1_pt1 | contig 12383 bp, 21 predicted proteins | sample 2277091 | NCBI WGS metagenome assembly SDBS01 (sample SAMN10404972, study PRJNA504765) | marine sediment metagenome | isolation source: marine sediment core GS10_PC15, 163 cmbsf | place: Arctic Ocean: Southern Knipovich Ridge | collected 2010 | reverse complement strand
CGTCCCGATGCCGACGTTGTCCCCAGTCTGAGCCAGAAACACATTAGTCCCGGATCTATTCCAAGCGACGGAGTTTTGTTGATTTATGAATGAGGTTAGCCATGATGTGTCTATGTTAAGGAGACCTGCGACGTTTAAAAATTGAGTTACGTTGACTCCAAGTAGCGATCCGATGTTTGTTATCCAATTATCTGAGGCGTTTACGTGGTGCGCCGAATCATTCAGATAAGCATTATGCCAGGTATTTGAAGATTCGTTATATAATATTACCTGTGCTTCTATTGGATTTGTTAGAGTTACATCATCTAGATCATTTAGTCCATTTGTTGGGAAGTCAAATGACGTTCCCACGCCAAAGTCAAAAGCATGAACAGAGTTTAAACTGATTATCAATAAAAATATAATTAAAACACTCTTCTTTTCCATTATAATCTTAGGTTGTTTATGTTTAATAAATTACCGATTACTGAAGAATTTTGCTACTGGGCCTATTTTGCTTGCATATTGTGGGGCTGGTTCCGTTGGATTCCCAAATTGGCTTATAACTCTTGATTGATTTATTTCCATCATCGTCTTCCCCCCTATAGATCTCCTGTATGATGATTCTATCATATGGAGGGTTGTCGTTACTATTAATCTAAATTTTGTTTTCTTAAAATACGTATCCATTCCTAATTTCTCATAATTGCATAAGATAAATAAAACCAAATCTTCTCCTATATCTGCCATTATTTCGTAAATTCTTTCTGATGTGTAGTAGGATAGGATTGTGTTTTTATCTATGTACTTTGTGATTATTTCCATGATGGAAGTAACCCCAAAATCATTAAAGGTTATTAGGTCTTTGTTTGTTTGTTTCTTCCAAACTATATCTCCGTTCTTATCTTCTCCTTGGAAGTCCCCTTTATAGAAATGTTCTAGCTTTTCCAACATTTCTTCCGTAGATAGTTGATGGTGAAGAAAGTTGTCGTCTTTTTTGCTCTGGGCTATTGTGCCTAATGCTCCGGAGAGTTCGGCGTTTTTGGCTTCTGCTTTTCTTGCTCTATCCACTAACTCACTAACATCATCAGAACTCACCTCGTCGTTATATTCTTCTTCCATTTATCTTCTTCTCCTTTTGGCTGCCAATACCCTTCTTCCTTTAGCTAGGTTTTTAAGCATTTGGTCTCTTCTTGTTGGGGTTTGTCTTCTGGTTAGCCTCGTTGAGGACTTTCTTCTTGGGAGTGGTTTATTTGTATTTCTCCCTTTTGTGCTGATTCTCTTTGGCCTTATTGTTGTTCTCCTTCGGATCGTTTTTGTTCGAGTTATTTTTCTCTTAACCGGTTTTCTAGTAATCTGTTTTATCCTTCTTCTAACACCAATCTTCCTTTTTTCTTGGCGAGTGTCTAGGAGGTTTCTGCTTCGCTCAATAACCTTCCCCTTCGGGAGTGGCTTTCTTTTCCCTTTGATTATTTGGTATGTCCGGAACTTCTTGACAGTCCTCTTAGCATATCCTTTCGGTACTTTTAATCTTGGCCTCTTGGGTTTTCCCTTCGTCCTTTTTATCCTTGCTGTTCTTGCTAGCGATGTGTCGGCGATGTAGGCGCGTAAATCTTTCGCAGCTTGTTTACTGAGCGGCACCTTAGAAACCTTGATTAGCTTTGGTCTTTTTTGGCCCTTCCTTCTTTTTAGTGGTCTTGCTAGAACTTTATAGGATTGTTTTTTCTTTCTTCGCCTTGTTGGTTTTCTTTTCTTTGCCTTTAGTCTTGGTGGTACTACTGGGGGCTTAGGTGGAATCCTCGCCCTTCTTGGAGGTGCTTTTGGTGGACGTTTTGGTGGACGTTTTGGAACCCTTGGTTTTCTTGGTGGCCTTTTCGGAGGACGTTTTGTTGGACGTTTTGGAACCCTTGCTTTTCTCGGAGGTCTTTTCGGAGGACGTTTTGGAACCCTTGCTTTTCTCGGAGGTCTTTCTATTCCTATTGGTAAGGGTAAGATTCCGGTTTTTTTAGGGATACGTTTTGGAGGTCTTGCTAGGATTCTCTTTGGTAGCCTCGCCCTCGGTCTTGGCCCCTTCCTCCTCCCTATCAATGGATCGAATCCACTTTCTTTCTTTAGCTTTGTTCTTAGCGTCTTTAGTTCTTTTGTTGTTATTTTTCCTTTCTTTGCTTTTTGTATAAGTTTCTTCGTCGAGGTTGTGGGCTTAACAACTTTGACCTGAACAATACTAACCCTTTTCCCATTTACTAACGCTGTTCCAACCTTCTTAACCTTCTTAATGATTTCTCCCGGGGCCAATGTAATCTCCGGCTCTCCTGTTAATGCCCCTACCGGTTTAAACTGGCCTGTCTTTTTTGATTGGAAGTTTAGTAATCTTGTGGCCTGTGATTTTGTCAATGGTTTCCCTCCCCTTAGTGCTTTCTCCACGTCTTTTAGATTCTTCGGGAATTTTGCCACCTTAACATTTTCAAAGACTAGAATTTGAGGTTTATTCGATCTGAAAGTTACGTCCCCTCTCAACACATCCAACAGGGACGCGTCTTTTTGTTTTGCCCCTAGCCTTGATGGCCTAAACCTTCCTCTTGGATCCGCGAAGAAAGAACGTTCCAAAATTGGAACCTCCCTTTGAAGTCTGATTAATTCATTTTTTGTTATTCTTCCACTATCAAATTTCTTCAACAGTCTTTTTACTGCTGGTTTAAAATTAGCCTCCCCGGGGATTGGTTTTCTAACAATCCTCTTCGTCCTTATGATATTAACTAGCCTGTCAGCTTGGGCCGATACTGCGGTGACTTTCTTCCCTGCGAGCCGCACCTGTTTTGTTAAGGGTTCGGATATCTTTTTTACAGTCCCTCCGACTTTTAATGTTATCTTCCCTCCAGTTGTCTTAATAATAATTTTTCCTTTCTTAACTCTTTTCAAAAATGGATCTACTTTGTTAAGAACTTTACCAGAGACTTTCCCTGTAACCTTAAGGACCTTCCCAGTTGTTACGATAACAACAACCTCTCCTCCTATTCTTGCTAGTGCGGCGGTTTTTGATATTTTTCCTAGGGCGATTATTTCCTTTCCCTCTTGTATCAATCCAGTAATAAATTTCCCAGGTATCTTTGTAATGCTTCCGGGGTCCTTGAAAATATCGACAACTGCCCTCGGAAGTTGTTTGGCACCTATTAAAGCCGATTGGATAGGGATGGAGAATTGTAACGCTAATAAAGCCGCTTTTTCTTTTTCGGTTTTATTTTTTTTATTTAATAGGGCTTCGGCCTCTCTCTGGGTTCTTATGCCTAATCCTTCTAACCCCCTTATTCTTTCACCAGGATCTCCAGTTAATACTCCGGCTTCTCCCTTTAATGTTCCGGTACCTCCTGTTAATTTCTTACTTTTTTCCATCTTTTCTTCTTCTATACTCTCAATAAAAAATCCCTTTCTCCTCGCGCTTCTTAACCCGGAGATACTTCCCCCTCTTGCTTTGATAAATCTGTTTGCTTCTGTTTGAGTGAATCCTCGGCCCCTTACCTTTGCGGCCACTCTCATTTGCTCCCTTGCATTTAAAGAATTTATTTCTAGTTTGTTAAGTTTGATGGCTTTTCCTCTTAGGGCTTTTTCTGCTGCGAGTTTTGATATTCCGGCTCTCCTCATTTTTTCTATTAATATTTTTTCTGCGGCTGCTTTTGCTGCTGCTGCTTTTTGGGCGGCGGCGTTTGCCTGGGATTTTTGGGCTATTATTTTTTGGGCTTCCGCCCTGGCTATTTCCTCCGCCTGTCCTGGACTGCCCGGACCTCCCCCTCCTCCACTTCTCCGTATTATATCTAATCTTTGGGATGGAGTTATTCGTGGATCTCTTCCCTGTATTAGTCTTAAGTTTTGAGAAGGGGTTAGATTAGAAGTAACTCTCCTAGATTGTTCTAATTTTTTTTGGAAGTCAGCGACGGCTTTCTTTTGGGCTGGAGTTCTAGGCATTTATCTCTTCGATAGATTTCTTAGCGTCCTCGTATCGGCCCTCCTTTATAGCTAAGTTTTGAGAAGGTGTATTCTCCCAACTCATGCTTAACACATTCTCGCCACCCTCTTTGTTTTGATTATGATTTTTGTCATCATCATACAAAGAATAAATCCCACTAATCAAAACAACAACGCAAATCAAGGATAATATAACCAAATTTTTCCTCGCGACCATAATATTACATAGATAACTTCTTTAAATAATTACCTAATTCCTAGCAATCAATCCAAAAGTTCCTAATGATAATTTTGAATCAAATTTGACTCTACAATCTGTCAAATCTATATTTTTTATTGTCAGATTTTTATTCGTTTGATTCATGTCTGCGTTCAATAGTCCACTACATTCTATTTCCCCAGAAACTTCTATCGGCGCTGTGAATAAAAGTGTAAAACAAATAAGAGCCACTCCTACCAAACAACTCATGCTTATTATAAGAATATTTTTTCTTTTCTCTTTATCTTCCATAATCAGTACCTCGTTTACAAGAACCTAACCTTTATAAGTTTTGCTTTTCTAGTTATTGTATGCCAAAAAAAGACGGATCGGAGAGTGTTGTTTCTGAAACTGGGAACTGGAATGTTGCCGACCAATATACTAAAAATAAAATCATGCGGCCCCTTAATCGCTGCGACTACTACGAGGATATAGCATATTTCGGTTACGAATCTATTGCGGAAGAACTTGGAAATTATCAAGCTCCTCCTAATGATCTTGTGAGAATAAAAGCCATGAAACGGCTTATTATGGAACTGATTAGGGTTATTGATAATTCTAAGTTTGCTCTCAAGAAGGGGAAGACCAAGAAGACGGCGCTTAAGTATAAAGATAATCTTCAAAATTTACATTCAACTCTTCCTAATCTCATTCACATATCCAGGAATAGGGTGGCCGGTACTTCTTCGGTCTCAATAAAGAATCCTATTCTATTTGAGGAGATTCTAAAAAAAATATCTGAAATAAAGTCCAAGATTAACGAACCCCTAAACGCAAACCACCTTATTTTCGTTGATAAGGAGGAATTCGATCCTAGAAAATTCAAGCAAACTAAAAAAGACCGAATGATCAACCAGGGCTAAGATGTCTGTTAGTAAAGTTGTGTGGAGCATTAAGGAGTTCTGTGGTGTATTGAGGGCGAGGCAGCTTAATAAGTTTGATGTCAATATGGGAGTCTCCGGCCGGCGTGGGGATGGAAAGAGTACTTTTTTATTCAAGATATTTAATTCTTTTAAGGAGGATGGGTTTGATATAGAGAAACATATGGAATATTCTCAAAAGGCGGTCACAAGTCTTCTAGCAAATCAGCGCTTCGGTTTTTGTTGGGATGATGAGGCAATTAATTCCGGGTATAAACGAGATTTTGCAGTGGCCGGTCAAAAGATACTTATCAAAGTTGTCACAAACTACCGGGATAATTATAACATTTATGCCTCCGCCCTCCCTTTCTTTTATAGCCTTGACAAGGATCTTCGGGAACTTATTTTTGTTCATGTTCATATTATAGAGAGAGGAGTGGCTGTTATTCTACTCCCACTTGATAATCAAATTCACGCCTCCGACCCATGGGACACTAAGATAAATATTAAAATAGAGGAGAAGGAATCTCGTAGAATAAAGAGAAACCCAGACCTCCCATTCAGATATCACAAGTTTACAACTTTCGCTGGCTATATTTATTTTGGGCCAATGACAAAGAAACAGGAGAAGAAATACAAGGGAATTAAGGCCATTAAAAGATCTAAGAACTTTGGGCTGGAGAACGAATCCGAAAAACTGGACTTCAAGGAAAGGTGTTATAAGTTGCTGATTGCCGGGAAGTTGAGTAACGACGGATTGCTTCAAGCCTGTCTATTAGAGGATCGGAAATATACTTCTATGACTGCGGAATTGAATCGCATGCTTAAGAATAACGGAGAAACTAGAACAGCCAAAGATTTTTTCCAAACAAGTGTTAAAAAGCAAATAGATAGTAATTCAATTAAACAAATGGTTCCAAAAATTTCTTCTTAATATGGTAAAACGAAAGCTTAGCGAAGATGAAAAGAAGATAAAATGGAAGGCTTATCTGAAAGAGTATAGCCTACGTCCCGAAGTTAAGGCTCGTAGGAAAATACTTCGACAGGGGCATGAGGTTAAGGATTATCGTAAAGCATATCAACAGAGGTCTTATGTTAAGGCTAAGGCTAAATCTTATCATCAGAATCCTGAGAATATAGCCCGCCAAGAAGTATATAGAAATACTCCTGAGGTTAAGGTTTATCGTAAAGCATATCATAAAAAGTATATACAGAGGACTGATGTTAAGGCTAGGCTTAAGGCTAGTCAGAAAGTATATCAGGAGGATACTGATGTTAAGGCCAAGGCTAATGTTTATAACAAAGAATATAACTTACTCTCCAAGGTTAAGGCATGTAAGAAAGAATATCAACAGAGGACTGAAACCAAACATAAAAAGAATTTAAGAGACAAGAAAAGGAGAAAAACTGATACTCAATTTAGAATCAGAAGTAATTTAAGAAGTCGTTTTTCGTCTGCACTAAATCATTTTACAAAAACAGGAAAAATAAAAACCTCTAAACAATACGGAATTAACTATCAATCCATAATACAACACCTTCAACCATTCCCAAATGATATACATCTTTATCACATCGACCACATAAGGCCTCTTTGCTCATTCGATTTAGAAGATTCAGAACAAATCAAAGAAGCATTTTCGCCATCCAATCATCAATGGCTCCTCGCTTTCGAGAATTTGTCTAAGGGTGGGAAGTGGATGGACCATCATCATAATAAGCCTATCCTAGAAGGTATCTCGAATTAAGCAAACAACATCAATAATAACCTTCCATAGTATTCTTAAGGCCCAAATAATCATAAATATCTCCTCCTCCTTACCTGTTCTTCGTCTAATTTGTATTAGACGTTAAGTTTAAAAAGAATACAGCCTACTATTTCTAAAGAGACCTCGTGTTGTTTATTCCAAGCAATAGAAGGGGAGGTCTGAATGTTCCTCCCCTTGTCTCTTGTGTGGTGGAGTAGTTGCCCATAAGTCGGGGGCTGGTTCCCTCCTTTGGTTTCCGAACCCGAGCCACATCTTATAATTACAATGGAAATCACAAGAGAAGAAAGAATAAAGGAAATCAAAGAACTACAAGAACTGTGTAGCTGCGGGTATTGTGCAACTTGCGGAAATCGAAGTAATTTGAGGTGTGAATTATAATCAGGGAGTATCAGGGAGTCGACGGTAAAGCCTGCCACCTAGGCCCCATGTTCATACTCAATCGGTTTTTGAATGTTCCGAAATGAGAGCAGGCGAGGACTGTGTTTCCTAGGACATACATAGGGACCAATGCAGGTTTGATTCCTGCCGCTTGCTTAAGCCTAGCATCAACTAGGCATCGTTTGATAAACGTGACACCGGGAAAGACTGGAATGTGGGTGTTAAAAGGCTTTGACGCCTGACCGCCCACATTTTATAATCACAATGGTACGCGTACACGGATACAATAAAGAGAAGAAACGCAAGGGCTTCTCTGATGTTTATCTGATGGCGATTATCTTTGCGGCGTTTGCGGCGTTTGTTTTTGTTGGAGGTTTAAAGGTTTTGATATTTGTTATTGGCTTTGTGATTAGAAATTGGGTTTGGGTTCTTGTTGGGATTGCTGCTGTTGTTGTTATTGTTAAGTTTCTTTCCAGGGGGAAGAAACATGAGTAAGGATTACGAACAACAACTCCGGTCCCTCATCTCTGGCCTGGCTCAAATAGATAAGGTTATAAAAAATCCTAAGAGTAGAAGTTTGTATCTCCGGGCTGAAAAGTCTAGGGATATACAACTCGCTAGGATTCAATTCTTCAAACAAGGCTATCAACTCCGGGACAAAGAAATAAAGGGGCAGGCAAAACTATGAAGGTCCCTCTGGATAAGTTTGAGAATTGGCTAGTGAACAAAAACCTTAAGCCTAGGACTGTTGAGAACTATCTTTATTATTTCAACAAGTTTACTTCTCCGGTTTATGATCAAGAGTCCGTCTCGAGGTTCCTCTCCTTGGCCCCAAACAGAAACTCAATCTCCCGGAGTTTTCTTCTAAACTACAAAAAATTTCTTATGGTTAATTCTGATGAACTAGGCATTTCCCCGGAACTAAAAAGTAAGATTTCGGATGTGGAGTTGCCTGGGCTTAGTGGGCGGGCCAAGCAAAGGATCATCCGGCCTATTCCTCATAAAAAAATATTCCTAATTGGGAAAGCGCTTGAGACGGAAAAAGAAAAACTACAACTACTCCTAAGTTATTTCTGCGGGCTGCGGCTGGGGGAGTTGCTTAAGATTAGTATTATTTCGTTTGATTGGGACAAGTGGAAGGAGAATCCGGAGGAAATGGGGGAGTGCCGGGTTTTTGGTAAGGGGGACAAGGAAGGGATCGCGCTTGTGCCGGCTGAAATTATGGAAAGGATTGCGGCCTTTATTCACAAACAAAACTTCTCTTCTGTTCAATCTTATTTATTTCGTGAGCCTAACAAGGAATATAGTTTTAATGCCCTCGCTAGACAATGGCAACTCAAGCTCTCTAAGGCTGCGGTCTCTGCTGGGGTGACCCAATTAACGCCAGAGGGGGCTGTTGTGAAAGAGACAGCAGTCCATCCTCATAGGTTGAGGCATAGTTACGCTAGCCATCTTAGAAACGAGATGGGGCTTGATATAAGGGAGATTCAAGAACTACTTAGGCACTCTGATATTTCTAGCACTCAGATTTATACGCATATTGAAAAAGAGGGATTGAAGAAGAAGTTGGTGGGGCTTGGATATCTGGAGAAGTCGGAAAAGTGAGAGTTAGGATTTCGGGGATCTTTTGAATGTTTTTATTGTAATTGTTAAATGATTGATCTGTTCCAATCTCTATCTCCACCCTCTCGTCAAAACTACGGCAGCGTAGGCAGAACCACACGTACAATAGGTTTCTAGCCCTTATACGCATACTTAGCCCACAGTCCGGGCATGCTGGGTTTGCTAATTTTTCCATGCTTTGGGAGAAGATATTGGGGTTTAAAAGTTATTCGGTTAAGCGGATAAGTGAATTAGTTAGGAATCTTCATAAAAACGAGCCAATGTGTCTTATTATTCTGATTTCCAAAAAGCGGACGTTCTGGGAATAATTCTAATATCTTTTTCAATTTTATCTGATTATCACTCCACTTAAACACCAAAACCGGAACTTCCCTAACATCTATAAAGAGAGTGTTTGGGTGTTTTTTGTCAAACCAAAACATGCGGCGGCCGCAGCATGCGTCTAAAATAAATTTATCTTCAATATTCTGTTCCTCCACAGAATCGTCTCCTATAATTCCTAACTCTTTCGGCCGGACACATATTGATATATATTGAGGTGGTGGCCAAATCTGAGTGTCCTAAGTGATCTCTTATCTCCTCTAGTCTAATACCGGATCTTACGCACCCAGTTGCGAATCCATGTCTCAATGAATGAAAGTGTATTTTTGGTTTTCTAGTTTTTAGCCCTGTTCTTTCTGCTGCTTCAATAAATGCCCGCTGTAAGGCCCTCTGTTTGCATGGGAGTGGTATATAGTTTATGTGATGTTTTTGCCAACTTAGGGGCAGTGGAACATATCTGTCTTTAGAATTCTTCCCTTGATTAACCCTTATTTCTTTTTCTTTAAAATCAAAATCTTCCGGTTTTAGATTCACTATCTCACTTATTCTTAACCCCGATTCAAAGGCCAACATAACCGCAACCTTGTGTCTTAGATATTTCATTGAGTAAAGCAACAGAACATATTCATCCACGTTCACCTCTAGGGGTAGGATTTTTGGTTTCGCTTTGGATCCTTTCTTTTTGGATGGTCTCATTGCGACGACCTCCTTGTATTAAGCGTCTCTTTTATATATTCTCCAACTCGGTCAATATCTGGAGCATCATCTACCATTTTTAAAATATCTTCCTTAGTCCAATATACTTTTTCGATTGGTATAAATTCTTCCATTACGACGACCTCCCTGTAAACTGCGCACCAGATAATTCATCTATAATCTTTTTGATATTATCTTTGTGTAAATAGCCGCCATCTCGACATAGTTTCTTTTTCATTTTTCACTCCTATTCGTACTTTGTTTACAGGGCGTATCCCATAGTACCTCTATTTCTTTTATATCTTTTTCAAGTGGTGATTCTTTTATTTGTGGAACTAACCCCTTGAGATATTCGTACGAGTCATAATATGTTTTATTTGTCATTTGTTCGCCTCTTGGATAGTTAGCGTAAACCCATCTAGTCCCTTTGGTATCGGTACATTGAACCCTATTAGCGCACTTGGAAATCTAGATCCTTTCCCTTCTTTGCCTTCGTAGGACCATCTTCCTTTTGGAATAAATACCCAAGTTGCATGCTTTAGAATAATGTCTTGCCAAATCTTAGTCTCCATATTATCGCACCTATAGATACAAACTCCTCTCTTTATTATTTCAAAGAAGTGATCGAACATGTGTAATGCTTTTGAGAATGGTGGATTCATCCAACCAGTATTTATATCATTGTTTAGATTTCTATCTAGGAAATCGTCTTCCCAAAACTCACACTTCTTATTTTCTACAGATGCACAACAATCTAATCTAAAATCATATTGTTTATTCAACTTATCAAATAGCCATTGGGGAGTCTGCCAATCATCTCTTTCAACTATGTTGCCAGTTCCATCATTGCCTTTCATTCCTTCGCCTCCGACGCATTATGGACATTCTGGGAACTTAAAAATTTATTTCTTAAATATTTATAAGGATTCGGACACATTTCTATTCTAGTGTGGGCGGTAAGTTCATCTAAAATATAATCTCCAATAATTAATGTTAGAAAAGTTTGTTTGATTTTATTCATTAAAAATATAAAATGGCTTATTGTTTAAAGAAACGATTCTTACTGATCCTTGGATTAATCATACTTCTCTTTTTAGAAGTATTCTTAAGTATCTTTTTAAGTTTCTCTTCGGCTTCTTTCTTAGTATCAAACTGTCTATGATTAAATCTAGACCTTCTAGCATCACTAGGACTAAATGTAATTACATATCTTTTACTTTCGTTTGCCATTTTCTACCTCCTTTTTAATATGTCTAAGTTTAAATACCTTTTGTTTTGTGATTCCATGTTTAATTTTCTCTATTTCTTCTTCTTTAGAATTTCTCATTTCAGTAAGTTCATTCCAATCATCTCCAAGTCCAAGCATCATTAAAGTATCTTCATCACCAACTTGAGTTGCATCCATCGCATCTTCTATATCTCTCATTTCTCTTTCTAGTTTTTCCAGTTTATTACATTTCATTTTTCTTTTTCCTCCTTTATACACGATTCACATTTATATCCATATTCTGATTGACACGAACAATCTTGGATTTCCGACTCCTTAATAATTTTCATTTTTTGTCTCCATCTTTGATTTTAGAGATTGAGTATATCTTTCCTTGAGTTAATCCTTGTAATCTGAAAAGCCAGTTTTCTAACTCTTCCGTTGTTAAATCCCTATATTCAAATTTTAAATTTATTTTCATTCTTCCACCTCCAACGACGCCTTATTGATATTGTGGGAATGAGTAAATAAATAGTCGTCTGCCGCAGAGTGAGAAGACATGATTGAAGGTTGTTCATATCCTAAGGATCTAAAATATTCCCTAACAAAATCCACATTATTAGGCATCACCTCAATAAAAACAATAGGCTTATCTCTCTCTATGGTCTTCCTGGCCCCTCTTAAGATTTTTGCTTCAAATCCCTCCGTATCTATTTTAATTAAATCAATCTTCTCTTTTATTTTTATCTTGTCTAGGGGTAGAACTTTTGTATCTCCTTTTTCTTCTAGCATCGCGGCGCATCCATAGTTTAGTCTAAGCAACCTTTTTTTAGGGATATTGATTTTTTTTCTTGATTCGGATTCTCCTAGGGCTATGTTGGTCAAGTGTACCTTTCCTTCCAAATTATTTATCTCTACATTCTTCTTCAACACTCCACAAATATATTTCTGAGGTTCGAAGGAATAAACTTTTTTCACCTTTGAGATATTTAAAAAGTATAAGGTGTGATTTCCTATGTTAGCGCCTATGTCTAAGACTACGCTGTTCTCATCTAGTAAAATGTTTATCTGATCCAACATATCACACTCAAAAAATTTATTCTCAACTATTATTCCCTGCTCTAGGCAGTCTCTTCTATCTGGCAAATAAAATAATGTTGATATTCCTTTGTGTTTTATTGTGAAGATGTTGTCCCTGTGAAAGAATCTTCTCACATCTTCAAACACTAGATTCTTAATGTTTCTTATAATTTTCTTATAGATGTATTTTGGTGTTATCATTTTTTAAAATCTAACCCTCCGTTTCCCGGGATTCCCGGTGTTTTTTGGCT
>SDBS01005456.1_pt1 | contig 12385 bp, 19 predicted proteins | sample 2277091 | NCBI WGS metagenome assembly SDBS01 (sample SAMN10404972, study PRJNA504765) | marine sediment metagenome | isolation source: marine sediment core GS10_PC15, 163 cmbsf | place: Arctic Ocean: Southern Knipovich Ridge | collected 2010 | reverse complement strand
CCAATTGTCAAAGCTAATCCAACGCCAACTATTAGAAGCGTCATCGTCGCTAGAAAGCAACTTGGATACAGCGGCATCGGCAAGTGATCCTGCGCTAACAAGCAAGGTAGGGTAAGCCCCAAACACACGATAGAAGATATTAGCCAGATTGAATGCAAGTTCTCGAACCACACGTGCATCTTGCTTGTTACTTTCAATGCACGCCCGGTAGTAATCAGAGTCATTTTCAAATCGTTTCCAATCTATTAAATGCGTATCTTTAGGGAATTCTTGCCAATCCATATCAAGAGCGGTTGCCGTTTGGGATATACGTGCAGGATAAAATTGGCTAATGTTAAAAATCCAAACGCTGCGAGCGTGTCCCTCACTGTTAACGATTCCCAATCGTAGAGAACGATTAGAAATATAATGGTCGATGAAAAACTCATCACCGTTAGTTTCAATAATCCTCGAACACGGCGGAACCGCAATCCATTGTTTCTTGTGTTTGTCATAACTACCCGCATACCCTCTTGATATGAAATTCTGTTCCGCAGCGTTCGGGTCAAATAATCGGATAACTTCTTGTAAATCCAGATTGCCCCATGTAACGAAATTTGTACCGGGTGAATTGTTAATCAGGTTCTTAACAACTTGGTAGAAATCCTCAAGTGTAGGCCGGTGAATTGGAAAATATGACGTGCCGTAATGAAAACCAAACAGCATCGGGTGCCCGGTAGTATGTTCCGTTTCAATGTCGAAACCGACTACAGACAATTGCTTATCTTTATGGTGTTTCATAATGCGAGAGTATTTACCGATAAACAGCGGGTGAATGATTTTGAAATCAGGTGAAACAGTATTGAGTGCGTAATTTAATTCCCGTTCCGTGGCATTATCAACCCGTTCCAGAACTCCACCGACCGTCGAATTAAATAATTCTCTCACCCGTTGTAACGGAATATGATGATCGTTGAACGTGTGCATTAAACAGCGTTATATCGTTTCCACTGTTCGAACCAACATTCAGTTGCAATTATCTGCAAGTGAATTGTGCAGAATTGAAATCCGAATACCGCACGTTCTTCACAACGGAACCTGTAGCCATGACATTGTTGATTGCTTTTTCGAGCTAAAATGTCGTTAGCGTTTTTCTTTATATCAACGTTTCTCATTTTACTTTCCAGTGCATATCACGATAACGAATTGCGTACCATAAATTGAAGAGAAATTCTTTAACGTTTTTCTTCATAAAAATCCCCATCGTCTACATCGTCAAAATCTTCGACGTACTCAAAATAATATGCCTGAAAACCGAATGAATCGAATTCGTCCTTACCCGCATTTTCGTTTAATTCTCGAACTCGATTTGCACCACGTGCTGGAAACATTCCGCTTTTACCAGACCATTCCGACCATTGATCCCGTTTCTCTTCACGTGAAAGTATTCGTGGATTATTTCGTAATGGCACACCACGAAACGATTTCAATCGGTCGGTTTGTGCGGGAGTTCGTTCAGCTTTAGGAACGGATTCTAAATCTCGTTTGGCTTGACTAATGACAGCTTGGACGTTTTTACCTTTCGCATTATTCCAACGAAACGCTTGTTGGTGTGTGAAACCTAATGAGCGCAATACACGAATTCGTTCCCGTCGTTTATCAGCACTTACCTGCGGCATGGATTACATTTTGTCCTTTCGTTGAACCCATAGATAATGTGTGCGTCCGCAATATGGACAGATAACAGATTCCCGTAAAATCAAAACACGGATTAACCTATTCATTAACGTACGCCGATTCAATCTTTAACGCCTAACCACTTCAACAAATCCATAACGGAATCGGTTTGAATCATTGCCATTTTTGACATTAGTTCTGGCTGTGGCCGTACTTCCGGTTGGTGCAAAATGTACGTTCTCATTCCACGGCCAATCGCATATCCTAATTCGAGATGTGCGGAAATTCCAGACGGTTCTAATAGAACTAGCGTGTCTGAATGAATCAAACCATCCATATCATTTTCAAACGCTTTTTGAGCGATAGGAGATTTCAAACCTTTAAGGTACAAATCAGTATCCCAATACTCCCAACATATATCAACTTCTCGCCAGTGAAACAATGCGTTAGTTTCCCGGTAATTGAAAACGTTCAAATTGGCGGCACGTAACACTTGCACCAGTCCATCATGAAATTCATTTTTCCAACTAGACGCAAGATAAATCAATCTAATAATTCCTGTTCAGCAATTAAATCATATTCGTCGTTAATCACACCGTACACGATTCCAACGATAACGATAACTAAAACGACGCAATAGATAATGAGTTTCATATTAGTAAAAAGACAACAATAATTCCTGTTCAGCCACTAAACAGACCGTACACGATTCCAATGATAACGATAACTAAAACGACGTTATAGATAATAAGTTGTTCAATTTTCAAATTTTAACCTGCCGTTGCCATTCAAGTAGAAGACTGCCAAATTCGGCAGTTACGCTGTTGAATTCTTCAACCGCCATTTGAAAGTAACGGCCAGATTCAAACAGCTTATTTTGAGAGATCAATTCCATTCCTTTAATAAAATGGTTTTTTCCGATCTCGAACAAATCTCGCTGTTCTTCTAACTGTTCAACAATTAGAGATTTTGTCATTGTTAATCCTTTAATTTTCCCTCAATCAACAGATAGTATTCACCATAACCATCTGCCAATTTCGTTCGATATTCGCCAGTGTAAACAACCCCATCATCTAAAACGTTGGGACTATTTGTGCCAGATAATGAATCCAACAAATCACAATCATCCTGATCCTCAGTAATCAAAACGATGTTTGTACGAATTACAATATCACCACGTTTGAATTGTCTAGTTTCAATTTTCATTGGTATTTTCTCCGACCGTTCAGAATCTCCAATTCAATAACGATACTGGATAATTCCCAACCGATGCCAATTAACAGGACTAACCCTATTATCGCCAGTCCTAAAAATACCCAATCCATAAATTCCTCATTTTAGTTTTTAGTAAAAAGAGGCCCGGAGCGACTGTCACACGCAAACAATCGAACCGGGCCAAACGTTAGTTCAAGTCAGCCGGGATTTCGCTCTATTCCTTAACTTGAACTCGGAACAGTTTCATCTCGTTTCCGCCAGAGGTTTTTTGCTTGCCCTCTTCAAGCGTGATCCGAACGAAATCGCCAACTTCAACGTTGACCATTTTTTCGTCCAGTAGCTTTGCACCAAGTACGGTGAATGCCGTATCGTCCTCACGTGTCAGGCTGTAACGTCCAACGAGAGTTCCCCGCATGTTCATCTGCGTTTTCTCGTTGAGAATTCCCTCAACCTGATTTATGACCGGGCCTTTATCCCGTTCACCACCGAGAATGATAAAGTCCGCAGACTCTACATCTCGGAATCCCTCATCTGAATTAACAGAATCGGAACTGTCCGATTTATTTTCTACCACTAAAACACCAATCTTGCGTGTGCTCACGGGTCGGTCACTTGCCTGATCCCGTACCTCAAAGTTTATCATGGAATGGCGTGCAATGCCGTAATTACACGCACCGGGTGCCCATCATTTAGAGCCTAATTTGGGGGTAGGCCGGGCCTAAAATCAGGTCAGGTTTTGGGTCGCCTAATAATGGCGTTCTATGACATAATGGAAGTTGGAAATCGGTTGGCAACCGGGCCACCCGTGAAAACCAAAATAGGGGTTCAAAATATGAGTCTCGGTAATTGGGTGATCGGCCTTTTGATCGGATTGCTTATTGCATCCGTGATTCTGCCGGTCGCATTCGCCAACGTGTTTGGTGCCGATCAGTCCGGTTGGGACGCCTCAACGATTGCGCTTTGGGCGTTGATTCCGATTGCAGTTGTGATCGGTCTGGTAGTTAAGGTGTTCAAATCCAGCGGACTTGGTAGCGACGGCTGATCTCGACGGATCGCGCCGGTGTAGAGAGTGGCGGTTTGAAATTGGCCCGTGTCCTGAACTAAAAATTTGGGCACGGGTCATTTTCTTAGATGTTGGGAACCGTAGTTCAGGGGTTGGGTTTGCCTGATCCGCTATGGTTTCCGACTTTTAAAGTAGCAGCATTTGAAACCTGAGTTAATTCGATGTTTGAGGATTTGTGCCGCCAATATGATTCTGGCAGATTTTGCAGAACGTCTTGGAGTAGTTCTCAGTACGGCGGTTCAGTGGGAAAGTCGCAGTACCAATTGGCGACACGATCCACAGACTAGAAATTTAATGAAGCTGGCAGCAATCGCACGTGAAACAGGTTGGAATCCCGACAAATGTACCGGATTTTGTAAACGGTGAAAGTAGCAGCTAATATGTTTCGAATTTTCGAAAGTCCGTTTCGGTTGATACACGAACTCTACGTGTTCCGCATTTGGTTTCGATCTTATCGCAAGAGTTCACCAATGCTGGAAAAATCATGGAACCGTAGAGAACGTAATATGAATACGCTTCTAATGCAATTCTATTCACTTTGGTTCATCCTTGTGATTCTGTTGGCGATATTCTTTTTCGTATTTTCCAATTACGCAATTATCCAGATCGACACCGTAGTTCGATCAGAGTTAACCGCATGACATTTTTCAAGGTCACAACTACGGTACATGACCATTTGGGATACCGCACTAAAGCTTGGTATGATGCTGTTAGAATTGCGCTGGAATGGATTAACGACTATGACACGGTAACTATTTCGAAAATTCCAGATATTCAAGCTGAAAAAGAAATGGCACAATACGAACGTGAATTGGATAAGGAATTAGCGGTTTGAAAAAGTTTCTGATCGGTATCGGTCTGTTAATTTCTGTTTTTGCGGTGGCTGTGATCCCCGCAGATAAAGCACGGGCGGGATTAACCGACTACACTACCTTATGGACTGCGATCAACCTGTATGACTCGCAGGATTTAACGCTCGGATTCGCCAATCTGGATATTTCCAGCTCATATCGTTGGACGGTTCAGATGGTCGATCCATTGACCGGCGAACCGTTTTTCAACATTGGCACATACACACACGGGCCGGGAACTACAACCGATGTTTTCACATTGGGGCCAACGGTCATTCCATTTGTTAACAGCATCGGCGATTGGCCGTTCGACTTCACCGGGCCATATCAGGTCAAGGACGATTTTGGTCAGATCGTTGTGCAGGGATTTGTCGCACCCGATCCTGACAGATTTTTTGCGGGTAAATGGAAAGGCGCAACCGGAAATAATGTGTACGTGAATAAAGTCGTTATAGGATCAGCGACGCACACGGGCGCATGTTTCAATGCGGTTTACAATGACATAAATTCAGACGGTTGGCATTATGAGAAATCCCGTTCATGTTCTAATGCCGTTCAAGGTGGAACTGAATTTGCAATAATGCACTTTAACCTTGATTGTGCCACGTTCATCGCTACGCCATACACAACTGAAAGCTACAAAATTTACGATTTTGGTGGAACGGAAATCGCTGATATTCATCTGGACGAATTGATTGATTACAACGAACGTGAATTGGTCTGGCCGCCCGGTGGCTGTGGCGTAGCTAATGATGAAGTATTCGAATCATTTGTAGTTCTGAACATTAACGGCACGGAACTCCCATTCATTAACAATCAACGTTCTAATTCGATATTCACGCTTGGCGATAATCCGCACACGTTAACAATTCCAGTTGGCGCATATTACGTTCAACGGCGCACGGCTGCGGACGCATTTGTTTCGGACGGTGAAGCCCCATTCTTAATAACTAATGGTGTGGCCGGTTCTGAATGGTCAATTGAAATTGGTTCAATTGAAGTAGGTCGAAGCGCAAATATGAATTTAACGTTCCGTGCAAAAACTGAGGAAATTTGGGACGATTATCATGCCGCCCCGTTATGCCAAAACGATCAGGTAACATGGCAAGATTTCACTGTGTATTCATTCGCCACGGAACGGTTCGATACTCGCCCGGTTCCCGGTGCTGCGGTGCTTGACGATTTCATTGAGTGTATTGTTAGTCCGTTATCCATTGGCACAACTACAATGACAGTCGCACACGCACAAGTTATTTATGAATCTGAACGTTACGATGTGTTAGCCAGTGGAACACTTGAGGATTCGATCTCCATTTTAATTAGAGACACAAAATTAGACACGGAAAATGGCCGCAATTTATTGTTTGCCATAATTCTATTAATTGGAATTGTGCTTATCTCATTAACCCCGTTACGTGGGCATCCTATTTCATACGTGATAGCATGGTCTGCTATCGGTGGTGTTTGGGCAGTTGCTGGCGAATCAACGGCCATTGGTAAATTAGCATTCGGAATCTCAACGGCGATTGCGTGGATTCTCATTCTACGGTCTGGAGATAGTGACAATGAAATTTCAGAAGCGTAAAAGAAACATTCGTTGGGATTTGATCCTAATCGTTAACGGTTTGCTTTTGCTAATTGCGTTGGTGTTCGCGCATGGTCTGCTATCGGCACAGACCGGCATCGGTCAAGAAATCGTGTGTATTAACGATAATCCGGCGGGTATTGGTAATCACGGTTTAGACAATAATGATGCAGAGGGTCAAACGTTTACGTTTGTAACATCGGAAACTATTTCGGCCGTAAAGATAAATGCGTATCGTTTCACTCCGAGCGATGGGAATGTAATAAACGTTCATATAACCGCAACGTCCGGTACAGCACCGGATATGAATAACATTCTAGGAACTGAAACGTTCGATACAAATCTAGTTCCTGTTTACGACGCTGTTACGCCAGCGAATAATAATTTCAGTTGTGATCCAAATATCATTCCAGCGCAAGTGGTTATTTTCGATCCTGCTGTACCCGTTTCAGGTAGCGTATTGTATGCGGTTGTTATCGAGGGTACGGGCGGCACAACAACTGAGGATTTCTTATGGCCGTACGACGTTCCTGCAAACGATCATTATGCTGGCGGTCATCATTGGGAATGTAACGTTCCAACAGCCTGCACAGTTCTCACTCCCGCAACATGGGATTTATCGGGTGGTGTTCACGACGTTGACGGTATGGCATTGTTTGACAATGTTATTGTTGTTACTTCACGGGGTTTCGATTCGTGGTTAACGAATTTCCTAACACAAATCGGCATGAATTCATTTCTCGGAAAATTAATAGTCGGTTCGGGTATTGCTTCGCTGTTTATGTTTGTGGCATTATGGCGTAAAGCCCCACCGTTAATTGCAATTATGTTGGGCGGTATGGCCGCCATTCCTGTTGTTGGTGCGGATTTGATTCCCAATTCATTGGCGTTAACAATGTTAGCGATTATCGGTATCGCAATCATTCTCGGATTGGTGCGACCACGTGGGAGTTCACAAAATGGGTAAGGCATTATTTTTGGCCGGTAATGTTGGCTTTATTGTCATTTACGCATTAATCGCTAACGCACTTGGTCGATCTAATCTTACGTTTACCGTTCCGACTGCGTTTGTTGCGCCTGAAGATAGCAGTATCTTCGATAAAATTATCGCACCGATTGCGTGGGCATTCGATGCGGTTGGCGTGTTTTTCAGTCTAATAACTTTCGCATTCGTTGGCGTTGATCCGTTGATATTCACGGTCTTAATTGGCCCGCTGTTCATCATTGATATTTTTATAATCATTGGCATGATCCGTGGCGGGGGTACATCGTAAATGGATACGTTCACGGTTATGTTAGGGCTGACAATGTTTTTCTTTATCGCAATGGGTGAGTTCAAAAAGGTTGGTGCATATCTATGGATTGCTGCATTATTTAGTTTGCTGTTCGCATTTAGAATGGCAGAACCCGGATTCTATATTGTCAGCGCAGGTGTAATTATCGTGCTGGCATTCCGTACAGAATTCGGTAATGAAGATATTCGAGACAGTGAGGACGACGATTAGATGTTTCAAGATCCCGTAGCAGCTATAATTTTTTTCTCGGTGTTTGGTGTCGTTGTGTTGATAATCATTGCCACAATTGTGCATCAGTTTCGGTATGTAATTTGGTCGGGTTACATGCGAGTTAACTTTACCGGCGAAGATCGCCGTGGAGTTTCGTTCGTAATTAAAGCGAACTCGTCCGATAGTAATTTCGAATTGAAAGTATTCGATAAAGTTCACAAATACGAATTAGAACGTGATCGTATTTATCGAACTGGCCGGTTTCGTTTGCCAACAGCATATTATGTGTTCGGAGATTCCGAGCCAATTGATATGCTCAAAACCGGGGAGAAATCTGATGTTTCTGCGGTGGAGTATGCACAAGTTGCACGAAATACTGTTACCAGAGATTTGCTTTCTGCATTTAATACACAACTCTTGTCAGCGCAAAACATCTTTTTGATAACGATTGGTGTTGTCGCAATTGGATTGCTTGCACTTGGAATTTTCACAAATCAAAAGTTTGAAACACTAACAGAATTACATGCTAGGCCAGTTAATACTGGCAACGTTCCTACTAGCGAGGATACTCTGAATGCCAATTGAAGAAAATTTCATTCCTAATCAGGACGGCAACACCGATCAGGAAATTAAAGGACTAATTGAAGCATTATTTAGTTCGGACGGTTCAACACAAAAAACAGTATTATCCACCCGGCAAGTAATTGCATTGGCACGGGCGCACGCATTCGCTAAAATGTTCAACATTCCAGACCTGACATTGTTGTGTGAATATCTCCAACAATTGAAAATTTCCGAGGGTGGTCGAGGTCGTAAAGATTTAGTCGCAGCCCTGCAAAGTCGTAAACCAAAAATAGACGACGAGATGATGCGCCAACGTCGGCGGCTGATGGGATAAACCAAATGAAATCTTTAACTGTGTTGATAATCATTTTGGCAATTGCGGCGTTACTCGTTGCAATGGTCACGGGTGATTTAACCAATCTCCCGGAATGGACGTAAACCCATGCGAGAACGAATGAAAAAACGTAGCAACGTTACGATTTGGATTGTGCTGATTCTGGCAACCCTCGCAGTCGCATTTTTCCTAATCAATAATGCTGGCGCACGTGTTGGCCCGCCGTATCAAACGATCACGGGCGGTGGCGGTGGCGGTTCTGCGATTGAGGGACAAAACGATACGGTGCAAGTCGTTTCGACAGTTTCAGCAATCAACGCTGGAATTGGAATTTTAGGTAGCGATTCAGGTTCCGGTGTTCTCACGCTGGATTCAATTACGCCGACACCTGTTGCTGTTGTACCTACCGCAACGCCTGTTCCTGTTGTACCTACCGCAACGCCTGTTCCTGTTGTACCTACCGCAACGCCTGTTCCTGTTGTACCAACGCCTACGCCTGAATTGTCGGATCAATTCCTATTAAACACCGGCGATATTGGGACGGGTAATTATGATTTCGGCGGGGCTGTAGATTTTGAAATCCCGAATGGTGGCGGCTGTGCAATTACCGGGCCGGATGCTCCCGGCGAAATAAAAATCAATACAACGATTGAGGGAATTTGTTACGTTGTCGATACTCCCACTCGCAACTTTTTAGAAATTCCATATTTCTATTTAACCTACACACAGCCCAACCCTACAAACGCTGAAGATGACACATTATTTTATGTCAATGCGCCGGGAGAAATCACTGGCGAAAGTTGTGTGTTAATTGGTTCATCCACTCCATCCGTAACTATTACATTGCGGCATAGTGCGACAGACCGCAGCGCAGCGGGAACCGAATTAAATACGGGCGGACGTGCAATTACATCTGTAACAACCGCATCGGTAGATACATCATTTGCCGATAACACGTTTTTAGCTAATACGTGGTTTTGGATTGAAACAACTGCGCAAAGTGGTACAGTAACAGAAATTCACTGTTCATGGAAAGCATTTTATGACTTTACAAGTTAAACGGTTTGTGCCGTTAATTCTTATCCTGTTCGTTATCGGTTGTGGAACTGATTTCACCGTCGCCAATGTTGCGCCAGATGTTCAACAGCAAATCGTTTCGCCGCAATGGTGGTTAACAGATTGGGTATGGATAATTGACGGTGATGGTGAACGGTGGGAATCGTCATATATTGACGTTGGCATCGGTGGTGTTTTGGATATGCGTTCGATTCCCCTAATGGGTACAGCGGGAACCGTTGCAGGTGATACGCAATGCTGTTTGATATTTGAAGCTCTTGATAGTGCACCGCCAATAGTTGATAGGCGAGAACTTTTATTTCTTGGTGATGTAAATCCTAACGATACAGCCTTTAATTTAACACGGTTACAAACTCGTCTAGGTATTCTCGCGCCAATTACCGCAACATCATTCGGTAATGTTGTTAAAGAATTGTTAACCACACACGCCGATCCAACGGGTATTAACGGGCCAAAGCCTTTAATGCCCACTAATGGCCGTGTCTATCATGCCAACATCGGCGGCACTAGATTATTCACTGATGAAGAGTCAATCGCTTCTACTGAATTTTCTCGAACTGTACAAGTTCATAGACTAGATTATGATCGCATTAAAGCAACGGAAGATAGTAGAGATGAATTGCATCTAAAGATTGCGGCAGTTTGGGAACGAGAATATGGCCTAGATATTCGCTCTGAATTACAAAAGCAAGACGGTGATACACGTCCAGCAACAACATTTACTGAGGACTGGAATTGCAGCGATGCGGACTCATTAGATTGCGATCTTACATGGACGGAACTACTCTCCAGCGATATTGACATTGTTTCCAATGCCGCTGAATCTGAAACAAGAGGCACAGGAAACGATACTAGCGCACGAGCTGATAATGCCGTTTCCAGTGACGATCATATTGTTACCGGCGATTTAACATGCCTTGATAATGATGCTGATAATAAACCCGGTCTTACAGCAAGAGCTGATACCGCAGGCTCATTGACTCAGTATTGGGCAAGATTTTATTGCGGTTCTGATACTAGAGTGAACATTAGAAAATGGATTAGCGGTACAGAATCAACAATTCTTAGTAGCACAGGTAGCAACTGGGCAGTTACCGAAACGTGTACGCTTGAAGTTGACGGTTCCGATCTCGAATGGATTGTCAATGCAACATCATTTACTGTCACCGATGTTTCGCTAACTGGACAGCTTCGAGGGGGTATTGAAGCTGACCATTCAAATGCTCAAACTGGTAATGCCGATGTGCGTTGGGATAATTGGTTAATTGCTGATTTAGCTGGTGATCCTGTAGAAGCACATAGAACGGAATATATCGAGTAAACCATATGGACTTCATTGGTATTGTTGGAAACCGTGGCAGCGGCAAAACCAATTTAATGACAGCATTCCTGAAGGACTATGCGGAATCTGGCGTTCCGGTAATTGCTAACTACAAATTGAATTTTGATTCGATCACAATGTCATTCGATGATATTCGATTGATCGTTAAAAATGATCCGACCAAATTATCGGATGTTGTGATCGGTCTGGACGAACTCGGTCGTGGCGCAGATTCATATCAATTTTTCAAAAAGGACGTGCAGGATATAACGCTCTTGATTCAACAAATCAGGAAGTTACATTCAAAAGTAATCTATACAGTCCAACGATTCAACACCATTGCAAAACGATTACGACAGCAAACCGACGGTTTCGTTATGATGAAGGATTTGGACGAACGAAATTTCAAATATCCCGATGGAACGTTAGCAATGAATCATCGTGAAGTCTGTCAAGGTATTTTCCGAGCCAGCTTTATGACTGATGAATTGGCATTGATCCGTACCCAAATCTTCGATGGAAAGGCGTATTACGATGATTACGATACGGACGAAATTATTTGGCAATGAGTCCGAGAACGTTTCGTTCCTAGCTGCTACGGGTACTGTTCTCGGATTTACGCACATTTGGCCGGCGGGTATTTTCATACTCGTCGGTCTCTTGTTGTGGAAACGTTATTTCATTTGGTGGAATAAATGGTTAGTCGCTGCATCTGGCATCATACTTATTAGTTCCATTTGGTCTGATGATCCCGTGTCAGGTGCTCTATACTTCATAACATTAAATGTATTATATGCAGTCTGGAAATCCCCCATTGATAAACGAAAATTATTTCGATGGGGCATGATTCTCACGCTCGGAATTGCTATGCTTGCACAAATCGAAATCACATGGTTTGGTGATATTCGACCTGAAGCGTTAAGTAAGGACGCATCTATTCTCGGATTATCCGGTATGTCATTCGCCAGTCCGCTCGCAGGTTTTTCAGGATCACGTACGGCAGTAGCTGGTATTTGGCTATTCGCAATTCTCACGCTACGGTGGACACCGTTCATTCTAGCAATCGTTGCAACCCTCGCATTGTTTTATGCCGCCCTATTCGTTCCAGAATCCGTACAACGTTTTACAATTGAAGCTCTACAACACGCTGATTCGCTCCGTGACACAATTTCTGTTTCACCTGTAGAAGCACCTTGGTATTGACATGGCTATCA
>SDBS01005455.1_pt1 | contig 12389 bp, 11 predicted proteins | sample 2277091 | NCBI WGS metagenome assembly SDBS01 (sample SAMN10404972, study PRJNA504765) | marine sediment metagenome | isolation source: marine sediment core GS10_PC15, 163 cmbsf | place: Arctic Ocean: Southern Knipovich Ridge | collected 2010 | reverse complement strand
GTGTTTTGGTTGCGTTCGATCAGGTTAACGTCCCGGTAGAGGGTCCCGTTGAAGAGGTAGCGCAGCTCAAAGGTCGTGTTCTTCCAGGGGCTGTAGTTCCCGGTCAAGCTGCTTGAAACATTGCCGACGTAGTACTCCGAATTTAAAGCGGGCTGGGTCGGGTACCCCCGGACCTCCCGGGAACCGGTAAGATAACAGGAAAACCGGGTCTGCTCGGTGATCTTGTAGTCAAACCTGAGATCGGTATTGGCGGAGAGGGAATCGTAAACGTACTCTCTAAAACCGTAGTCCCAATCAAAGGTGCCCTCATGAGTGCTTGAAAGGGTGAGGTAGGTGTCCAGATCAATGGTAAGGGCATCAGAGAGCTTTGTGTACGTGCTGGTACCCGCTCGGTGAGTCTTGGATATCTGGTACTGCTCCTGGGTCTTCATATCGCTGTCGTAATCGAGCTGTTCGTAAAAGCAACTGATGCGCGTATCTTCCACCGGCTCATAGAAAAGGTCGAACCGCAGGGTACGGCTCACCGATTCGCGGTTTGCCTGGGGCTCGTTCTGGGCGCTCGAGTTCATCGTAAGCCGGAAGATGAAGTCACTCCCAAAAAAGTGGGCGTAGCTCAGGGAGGAGCCAATCTTGTTGAGGGATTTCCCGCTGTTGAAATCAATGTTGAGACCGGGCTCGATCCCGGTGTCCTCCTCCTTGGCGAAAACCCCGGGGGAGAGGAGAATGATTATGAGGAGGGAACAGAGAAATCGAGACAAGAAAACCTCCAAGATGGCTACTGTATTGTACGGGTATTCTCGAATGTGTGTCAACCGCCCGAACAAGGGGTTTAAATCCCTTGTCTTAAGCCACTTAGTTCCCCTTTACGTTGACTAATCCATCGTCATGTGATAGTGTTTTTTCCACTTTGTTACACTGAGAGATTCTCTTGTCACCTCCCCCGTAGTAACCCGGTACTTGACGTCTGGTTCTTCTTTTACCGTCGGTTGCAGGGGGCCTAATCCATTCGTCCCGGGGTTCGATGGAAGATAAGGACTATCCCCTGCTGACACCGCTTAAGAGAGCGGAAGCAGATGCCCGCTCTCGCATCATCAACGCCGAGGTTTTTGCAAAGAACGATCTCGCACGCGCCCGGAAGAGTGCTCTGGAGATGGTTAAGACAAGGGAGTCCACCGCCCGGGAAGAGGTTCAACAGATGGTTGCCTCGTCGGTTGACCGAGGCGAGGACGAGGCCGCAGACATCCTCGAGCGCAACCGGAAGGGTATCGAGGCGATGGGAAAAATAGCTTCAAAGCGGATGAGGGATGCCTGCAGGGTTATCGTAGAACACATCACGGGCGCCGGGTAGGTCAATGGCCAACGCGCGAGTTCAACGCATAGAGATCATCCTCCACTCGAGCGCCAGAGATGACCTTCTGGGGTCCTTGGCCGACGCGGGCGCCGTTGAGTTCGAAAGCTGGGATCCCGAGGAACTGACGCGTCTAGGAGCACCCTCCGGAGTCCGGGCCGAGGAGACCGGCCAAGTTTTACTAAAAATACGACAGGCTCTGGACTACCTGGACAAATTCGCGCCCAAGGCCGGTTTTATTGCGGGGATGATGGGCCACAAGGTGGAGGTTACCCCCGCCGAGCTCGAGCAGTGCTTGAAAAGCTTTGACACCGTGAAGATCGTCGAGGAGGTCCTCGCCGTCCAGGCCAAGGAGAGCGAGACCCGGTTGCGTCTCGGCCGTTTGGAGGAGGAGGTGGAGCTCCTCACCTCCTGGCTGGGGCTCGAGATACCCCCAGACGAGCTCGGCGCCACTCAAAACACCTTCTCCGCCGCTTTTTCTATAAACCCGCAGTATATCCCACAGCTCAACCGAGCGCTCGCCGAAGGGGTCGGTGAGCTGTTCGAGCTGCTAGACCTGGGTGTGGCGGCAGACCAAGTAGCGTCGGCCGTCTCGGGTAGAATCCTCATCATCTGGCATGTGTCGGTTGACTCTCTTTTCCACGACCTGCTCAAGGGCTTCGATCCGACCCCCTGCCCAGTGACCGGACCGTTGACCCCCGGGCGGAGCTTGGTCCGGATCAAACACGAAATCGAGATGTGCGAGGCTGAGCTGGAGGACGCCCTCCGAAAGGCTAAGAGGCTGCTCGAACATCGCGATTCGCTCTACCTGGCTCTGGACATGGGGAAAACCGAGAGCGCGGGGCAGCGCCTGGTCGCCGACTCAGTCGCCACTGACTTTGCCATCTATCTCCGGGGCTGGATACCGGACATGGCGACCGACGAGGTCAAGCAAATCCTGGATTCTCGCGAAATGATCCATTACTCCCTAAGAGCACCAACCGAGGACGAAGTTCCTCCAGTCTACATCCACAACATCAGCCCGGTGCGCCCCTTTGAGATGGTCACCGACCTCTACGGGCGGCCGCGGCCCGAGGAGAGCGACCCCACCCCCTTCTTCGCCTTCTTCTTCGCCCTCTTCTTCGGCATCTGCCTCACCGACGCCGGCTACGGTCTGCTCCTCATCGCTTCGAGCCTCTTATTCTTAAAGCTCCTCCCCCTGGGACCCACCACCCGGAAGATGTTCCGGTTGATGATCATCGCCGGGGTGTTCACCATGATCGTGGGGGTGCTGACCGGAGGCTTCTTCGGCCTTACCTTCGAGTGGTCCCCGGTCCTTTCTAAGCTGCGCAAGTCACTGATGGTCCTGGACCCCCTCGACCCGGATCAGATGTTCTACTTCTTCTACTTCGCTCTGGGTCTGGGTTATCTGCACCTCCTCATCGGCTACACAATCGGCTTCTTTTCGGCGCTGAAACAGAAGGACCCCCAGACCGCCTTCTTCCGCAAGCTTCCCTGGGTCCTGGTGATGCTCCTTTCACCCCTGGCGGTGGGGCTACCCATGCTGGGTGGCAACGGGAGCTTCGCCTGGTACGCACTTATAGCAATCGGGGTGTACGTCATCGCATTCTCAGGCGTCGGCGACGATTCGGGGCTGCCGAGACTGGGGGCGGGGTTCTTCAACCTCTACACCGGCTTCTCAGGACTATTCTCCGACATCCTATCCTACGCCCGGCTATTCGCCTTGGGGCTGGCAACCGGGGTCATCGCCCAGGTGGTCAACACCATGGCCTTCGAAGCCAGCGTGATCGGCATGATCCTGATACTCATCGTCGGTCACACCTTCAATCTGGCCATGAACGCCCTGGGCGGCTTTATCCACACCGCCCGGTTGCAGTTCGTGGAGTACTTCAGCAAGTTCTATACGGGCGGCGGGCGGACCTTCGTTCCCTTCGCCCGCTCGATGGAGCACACGGTCGTCAAGGGCTGATCTTATTCTACAATCATCCACCAACACAGGACCGTCCCGCCCGGTCCCAACATTCAAGGAGAAGACATGGGCCTCGTCTGGTCCTATCTGGGCGCCGCATTAGCCGTCGCAATGGCCGGCATCGGATCGGCCATCGGCATCGGCTACGTTGGCCAGGCTGCCTCAGGCGTCATGAGCGAAGACCCGAGGAATTTCGGCAAGTACCTGGTCCTCACCGCCCTGCCGGGCACCCAGGGTATCTACGGTTTCGTCGCCGGCTTCCTGGCGCTAAACCGAATCGCCGCCCTGGCCGAGGTCATGACGACGGAGATCGGCCTGCAGATCTTCCTGGCCTGCCTGCCGGTGGCGCTGGCCGGTATGTTTTCGGCCATTCACCAGGGCAAGGTCTGCACCGCCGGCGTGGGGCTCACGGCCAAGCAGCCCGGAGAATCGGGCAAGGCCCTGGTCTTGGGCGTCTTCGTCGAGTTCTACGCCGTCCTGGGACTGCTGATCACCATCTTCCTCCTGAACGCCATCTGAGGGGTGCAGGGTGTCCCTGGAAGCAATCATCGCCAAGATAAAGAGTGACGCCCAGGCCCGGGTGGCGGAGATCGAGGCGGCCGCGAAGACCGAGGTTGAAGGAATCCTCGCCGAGGCCGAAAAACTCGCCCAGGCAGCGGAAAAACGCATCCGGGAGGCGGGAGAGCACGAGGCTGAGAGCGCTCGGCTGCGTGTGATCTCCATGGCCGAGCTCAACGCCCGCAAGCGCGTCCTCCAAGCCAAGCAGGACCTCCTGGACGAGGTCTTCGCCGGCGCTGCCGAGGAACTTGGGGCACTCAACAAAAAGGATTGGCGTTCGGTTTTCGCACGTCTCGTGGCCAACGCCGATCTGGACGGCGCCTACGAGGTCATCACCTCGAAGCGGGAGGTCGAGTTCCTGGACGAAGCCTTCCTGAAGGGTGTCAAAAAACCGAAGTTGAAACTCTCCAAAGAAACCCGTGAGCTCAACGGTGGGTTCATCCTCCGTGGCCCGAAGGCCGAGCTCAACTTCACCTTCTCGCGCCTGTGTCGGTCCCTCCGCCCCCGGCTGGAGAGGGAACTGCTCGGTGTCCTGGGAATCGAAGGGTAAGGCATGACCAGGCGGGTAAAGTTATCCGGTGATCCGGCCTACATCTACGCCGTTGGCCGCGTGAGGGCGCGTGAACGACGCCTTTTGACCACGAGGGCGCTTACCGTATCCGCTGAGGCGCGGACCCTCGAGGCCGCCGTGGACGCCCTCCGAGAGGCCGGTTACGAGTTGACGACCCGGAACTCAGCCGGCCTGGAAGAGCTCATCACTGATAAGACCCGTGAGCTGGTGCGCTTCCTGCGCGAAAGCCTGTCCGACGGGAAGTTGCTCACTTATCTGCGCCTACCCCTGGACTACACCAACCTCAAGACCGCCCTCCTCCGCCGTCTGACCGAGAAGAAGCTGCCCTCCCGCGAGGGAGGGGGCCTTTCCCTGGAACGCCTGAACGTCCTCGCAGGAGGCGGGGAGCCGACAGATCTCACCGAGCCTTTCGGTAACCTGGCGCGGGAACTTCTGGAGGAGTGGGAAAAATCTCAGGACCCCTTTCCCCTGCAGCAGGGGGTGGACCGGGCCCTGTATGCCCGCCAGGTCGAGCTAGCCGGTGAGATCGGATTGCCCTTTCTCACGGCTTACCTGGAACTACAGATAGACCTGGTCAACCTGGATGCCCTGGCCCGCTGTCTGGCGGCACCCAATCCCGAAGAGCTGGCTCCGGCGGTCTTTATTCCGGGAGGGAGCCTGGATATCAGTCGGATGGAGAACCTTGCGCGAACCGGTGACCGGACGGGATCCATTGACTATGTCAGCCGCACCCCCTACGCCGAGATAGCGCTCGCCGCCGTCGAGGGTATACCGGACGGCCTAAGCAACCTGGCCGTGCGGGGTGCGACCTACAAGATAGATTTCCTCATGCAGGCGCGTTATGCCTCCTTCGGCTCCGAACCGGTGATCGCGTACTATCTGGCGAAACAAAACGAGCTCGACCTGGTCCGCTTCGTGCTGACCTGCAAGATGAATGATGTCCCGCCGAAGGCGATAGCCGCCCGGATGTGGGGCGTGTCATAGGGATTGACCTTGGCCGGTCTCGACAAGATATACTTCATCGGCGAGGAGGACCAGCTCCGGGGCTTCGCCGCCCTGGGAACGACGGTGATCGACGCGGACTCGCTCCACGAGGCCGAAGCCGCCCTGCGCAGGGCCGTGGGCGAGGGAGCCGTGGCCATCTTCATCACCGAGGACCTCGGCGGCAAGATGTTGGACATCCTGGCCTCCTACGCCGACCGCCCCCTGCCGGTCATCACGCTGATCCCGTCGTCCTCGGGCTCGAGCGGGATAGCTTTCGAGCGCATCCGGCGGATGGTCGAGCGCGCCGTCGGCGCCGACGTGCTGGGGAAGGAATAACAATGGCCGAAACGCTGTACAAAGAGCGCCTGACGGATTGGGTCTCCCAGCTCATCTTCTGGGTCGTCCTGGCGGGATGCGTGTTTCTGGGAGTTTACCAGCAAGCTCTGGGGCTGGGCGCCGATGTGGAGCGGGTGTTCCCCTGGGTCTTTTTACCCCTTGCCGGTGTGGTCTTTCTGCTGATTCTCAACTTCCTCTTCATCTCTATCCGGCTGGATGACGAGGACCTGTACGCCCGCCTGGGCGTCTTCAAGACCGAGGCCCGCTGGGACCAGGTCACCGGCTGCGAGATAGACACCCTGCGCGGATCGGCCTACGGCGGCTGGGGGGTCAAGGGGGGGCACATCGGCGCCGAGTACGTCCAGGTCTACTCAACCGTCACCGCCAAGCGGGTGGTGGTAAAGCTGACGGGGCACCGGTTCGACAAGCTCATCTTCAAAGACGAGGAACCCCGAAGAGGTCCGGCGGATCGTCAACGAATATTCATCCGCCTCGAAGGGTTGAGTCGGGCGGGTCCGGTAAACCGCTTGCGCTGGAAAGGGTAACTCCTTCATCTCATTTCGAGCCTAGTTCACTGGAGTTAGAAGAGCATGGAGCAAAAGGGAACCATCGTCAAGGTCGCCGGCCCCCTGGTGGTGGCCACCGGGATGTCAGGCGTGCGGATGTACGACGTCGTCCTGGTTTCGGAGAACCGGCTGGTCGGCGAGGCGATTGAGCTGCGTGAAGACCGGGCCAGCATCCAGGTTTATGAGGAAACGGGCGGCATCGGCCCGGGAGAACCGGTGTACTCGACGGGAATACCCCTCTCGGTTGAGCTGGGCCCAGGGCTGATGTCCTCGATCTACGACGGCATCCAGCGCCCCCTGTCCGTGATCCGCGAGAAGGTCGGAGACTTCATCACCCGCGGCGTCCGCGCCGACGGCCTGGACCGTACGCGGAAGTGGGACTTCACCCCCAAGCTCAAGGTCGGCGCCGAGGTCGTCCCCGGCGACATCCTCGGGGTGTGCCCGGAAACCTCGCTCATCGAGCACCGCGTGATGGTCCCGGTCGGCGTTCTGGGAAAATTGGTCGCCCTGGATTCCGGCGAGTTCACCTTGGACGAGCCCATCGGCATGGTCAAGACCGCTGACGGCGAGGTGGAGCTCAAACTGATGCACACCTGGCCAGTACGCAAACCGCGCCCCTTCGCCCGGCGTCTGATCCCCGAGGAACCGCTGATATCGGGCCAGCGGGTCATTGACGCCTTCTATCCCGTGGGCAAGGGCGGCACGGCCTGCGTTCCCGGCCCCTTCGGCTCCGGAAAAACCGTTATCCAACACCAGCTCGCCAAGTGGGCCGACGCCGACATCGTGGTGTACGTTGGCTGCGGCGAGCGCGGCAACGAGATGACCGACGTGCTGATGGAGTTCCCGGAGCTGAAGGACCCGCGCTCCGGCGAGACGCTCATCATGCGCACGGTGATGATCGCCAACACCTCGAACATGCCGGTGGCGGCCCGAGAGGCATCGATCTACACCGGCATCACCATCGGCGAGTACTACCGCGACATGGGCTACAACGTGGCCCTGATGGCCGATTCCACCAGCCGCTGGGCCGAGGCGATGCGCGAGATGAGCGGCCGATTGGAGGAGATGCCCGGCGAGGAAGGCTACCCGGCCTATCTGGGTACCAGGGTGGCCGAGTTCTACGAGCGCGCCGGCCGGACCATCTGTCTCGGCTCCGACGAACGGGAGGCCACCCTGACGGTAATCGGAGCGGTCTCTCCAGCCGGTGGCGATCTCTCCGACCCCGTCGTCCAGGCCACCCTGCGCGTGGTCAAGGTCTTCTGGAGCCTGGAGGACAAGCTGGCCTACAAACGCCACTTCCCGGCCATCAGTTGGCTCAACTCTTACAGTCTCTACACCGACAGCCTCGCCGATTACCAACGACGCGAGATGGGCGAGGACTGGATCGAGATACGCGATGAGGCGATGGTTCTCCTGCAGCGGGAGGCGGAGCTGGAGGAGATCGTCCGTCTGGTTGGGATGGAATCCCTCTCCCCCGGCGATCGGTTGGTCATGGAAACCAGCCGCTCCATCCGCGAGGACTTCCTGCACCAGAACGCCTTCCATCCGGTGGACACCTACTCCAGCGCCCACAAGCAGTACCGCCTTCTAAAGATGATAATGTCTCTCCACCATGCCGCCAAGGCGGCCCTGGAGACGCCGGAACTTGACATAGAGGCCCTCTTCAGCTTACCGGTGAGTGAGGAGATCAGCCGGGCCAAGTTCACCCCTGAAGAGGAGATCGAGGTGAGCTTCGACCGGATCGAGAGCGACATGCAGAAACAGATCGAGGAGCTAATCACCGAGGGCCCCGGCACATAGGCGTATGATGTCCCGTAAACACAACTACATAATCCTCACCGCCTGCGCGGTATTCACGACTTGGTTTCTCGCCTGCGGTAGCTCCGAGGAGGAGTTCGCCGGCATGACCCCCTGCGCCGAGGTCTCGTACCCCGACACCGTCGGCATCGCGCCGGCCGACGAACCACTGGTGAGCTTCTACGCACCGCTGGACCCGGCAAGACCGCTCGTCCTTCGTGAAGAGAACGTTTCCACCCAACTCGTGCTGCCGAGCTGCGACACCCGACAATTCGCCATCGCCCGTGCGGAGGTGATCTACCGCTCGGATAACGACGATGAGCCGAGCATTCACCTGGCGTTGAACGGTCTCCAGGGAGAGGTCAAGCTGTCCGATCTACCACGGGGTGAGGTCTTCTGCATAAAAAACGACTACCTCGCCCTCCAGGTAGTGAGGGTCGGCAGCCTGGAGATTTCCGGAGCGGTGTTCGTCCGCTACCCGCACAGCTCTATCACCATTAAAGAGCCCGACCCCGCCAACTGGATCATTGAGGCGGCCCTGATCTCGCCGGAGGAGGGTGCATTGGAGAACGCCACACACCAGGAAGAGGCCGCGGTCGAAGCAAACGATTTCGGTACCGGCACGCCGGACCTGGCCAACCTGGAACGTTTCTTTCTCCTCCTCCAGGGCGGTGGGGTGAACAATACTCAACTCACCATTCAGGGGCAGTACACAGGTGATCAGTCGGTGACCTCGGGGCAGATGTTCTTCTCACCGGCACCCGCCACACCCGCCGAAGCCGAGGAAATCAAACACTCGACGGAAGAGCGAATCCGGGAGCTCTACCAAAACGCCCCCGGGTGGAAGGTGGCCGAGCGCGTGGAGATCGAGACGCTGAACTGGGACGAACCCTACTTCTCGCGCCAAGTCAACTGGTCCGGCAGGGAGATCAACGTCCGCCTCACCTGGAGCGATCCCGCCTCTAAAACCGTCCTCCACCAGGTCGTTGACACCATCGGGCTGGTCCGCTGGACCGATTTCCTCTGGTATGTGGACGTTGACCACATTCTGCGGGAGGAGCTACCCGTGGGCGAGAACAGGCTCTGGGCAGGCTGCCCGGCTCCCGATGAAGCAAACGCCACCCTGCGGGACATCGAGGAAAACGGCGAAGCGGATATCGAACCGAATGAGTAACTTGTAGAGAAGATGAGCGTTTTACAGACCTGGTCGATGAGAACAGCTCCGACTGATCGTTCACCACACATTACAACCAACACAACATCTACATAATGAGTAACAAGAAAACACCAAGGATTACGGCCCAGCCGCTCAAGGAATACCTCTCCACCCAGGAGATCGCCGGCCCGCTGATGCTCATAGAGGGTGTCAGTGGGGTCAAGTACGAGGAGCTGGCCGAGATCGAGCTTCCATCGGGCGAGGTCCGGCGTGGGCGCGTCCTGGAGGTGAACGGCGACCGGGCGCTGTTGCAGCTCTTCGAGGGCGCGACGGGGATAAACGTCCCATCCTCAAAGGTGCGCTTCCTGGGTCGCGGGGTAGAGCTGGGGGTTTCCAAGGAATTGCTCGGCCGTGTCTTCGACGGACAGGGAAGGCCCATTGATGACGGCCCCGAGATCATCCCCGAGGAGCGGCGCGACATCAACGGTTCCCCGATCAACCCCTACGCCCGCGATTATCCCAACGAGTTCATCCAGACAGGAATCAGTTGCATTGACGGATTGAACACCTTGGTCCGCGGCCAGAAGCTACCCATCTTCTCCGGCTCCGGCCTGCCGCACCAGCGGATGGCGGCCCAGATCGCCCGCCAGGCCACGGTGTTGCAGTCCGGAGAGGGCTTCAGCGTCGTCTTCGCGGCAATGGGGATCACCTTCGAGGAGGCCCAGTATTTCATTGACGACTTCCGGCGCACCGGTGCCATAGACCGCGCCGTCCTCTTCATGAATCTGGCCGACGACCCGGCCATCGAGCGCATCTCCACCCCGCGCATGGCGCTCACCGCCGCCGAGTACCTCGCCTACGAGATGGACATGCACGTCCTGGTCATCCTCACCGACATGACCAATTACTGCGAGGCGCTGCGGGAGATATCGGCGGCCCGCAAGGAGATCCCCGGTCGCCGGGGCTATCCAGGCTACCTCTACACCGATCTTGCGTCAATCTACGAAAGGGCGGGGCGCATCAAGAACCGGCGCGGCTCCATCACCCAGATTCCCATCCTCACCATGCCCGAGGACGATAAGACCCACCCCATCGCCGACCTCACCGGCTACATCACCGAGGGGCAGCTCATCCTCAGCCGGGCAATGCACAAGAGGGGCATCTACCCGCCGGTGGACGTCATGCAGTCCCTCTCGCGCCTGAAGGACAAGGGGATCGGCGAGGGGCGTACCCGGAAGGATCACGCCGACTTGTTCAACCAGCTCTTCGCCGGCTACGCCCGGGGCAAGGAGGCCCAGGAACTGGCTGTGATTCTCGGCGAGGCGGCCCTGTCGGAGATAGACAAGGTCTTCTTCGCTTTCGCCGAGATGTTCGAGCAGAGCTACATCGGCCAGGACGAACAGGAGGACCGCAACATCTTCGATACGTTGGACCTGGGCTGGCGCCTGTTGGCGACGCTGCCCAAGTCGGAGCTCAAGCGCATCCGCCCCGAATATCTGGAGGAGTTCCTACCGAAATTCTTGAAAGAGCTTAAGGAGAAGGTCTGATCACCAGCAGCTAAATAAACAAAAAGGGTCGGCCCGGGCCGACCCTTTTACAATAAATAATTACTTTAAAAGATGTGGATAGTTGTTTCGTAACCATTCAAGCACCATTTTACGTAAATCCTCGGCCAGCGCAATCATCTCGCAAGCCTCCAGTTCAGAAATTTGACCTGGTCTCATATATTCACCAATATTCCTCTTTTTACGAAATTCGTCAAGTAAATCTACTTGAGTAACCTCAACTCCAATTGTAAATTCCAAAGAATGAATCACCCGATAATGGTGCGCGTCACGAGACGCTCTAAAACCAGCCGCAACCAATGCCGCCGTCGCAATTTGAAGCGCAGCGTTGTAGACGATAGAAAATCTCCAATCTGCATCGAGACCTTCTACACGGCAACTACTCAGATCGCGTTCCGAGATCGCCAACAGGTCCCCGATCTCTTCGGAGTCGGTTTCGTGCTCAACGAGCCAACCGTTTCTCAACCATGTTTTTAAGTTCACGTCGGTCACCGATAACATAGATTAGAGGTTTGCTTAGAACATCACGTATAAAGTAATGATCGTTCAATAACTTATCATTCAACTCTCCTTTCGTCATGACAACGGGATTTATTTCTCTATCTAACTTTTTTTGCGCACCCCTCAACAGCGCCACCGTTTTGGAAAACGAAACGTCGCCGATTATCATGACATCGACATCACTCCGCCGATTCTCTTTCGAATCAGCGTAAGAGCCGTAGATGAATGCTGCATATATAAATTCATTCGCCGGCAACAGCGCTTCACGGATCACCTCTGAGACGCCTGCGGTTTTTAGGATTATTTTTTTCAATTCATTGAATATTGGGCATTCCTCATCAGCTTGATAAAAGACCTGATTACCATTGACCTCACGCTTGATAATACGAACCCTACTCAACCGGCGTAACTCCCTCTGGATCGTTCCATGACCAACACCCATTGCCCGCACTATCTGTCTGACATAGAAGGACCTACCCGTGTTGGAAAAAAACAGGGAGAGTATCGCCCGGCGCGTCTTACCAAACAGTGCTGATCCAATAGAATCCATACTCATGTACCCAATTTGGGTACAAACGTACCCATTATGGGTACGTTTGTCAATGTCTATTCATCTTAAATTCTTTCTTCGTCGCAGGAACCATTCGCCGACGATGAGCAAAATCAACGCCCCCAGGAGCCAGGGGCTGGCCCGGAGAGGTCTCCGTTCCACCTGCTTCAGGGCGGCGCCGGGACCGAGGGGCAGTTCGTCTCTCGGACCCTCGAGCAGCCGACCGCCGCTCACCGACGCCAGGCGGGCCAGGGACTTTTCATCGGGGGCGAGATCGGTGAACTCGGAAAAATCGGGCTCGACGATCAGCGGCTCCTCGGCGACGAGCCCGTCCAACTCCGCGCGCACGATGTACGTGCCCACCTCCTCGAAGGCGTGCCCGCCGCGCCAACTCCCCTCCCCCGCCCGGTTCAGCTCCACCCCGAACTCCTTCCCATCCTCCAGGCTGCGGATTGAGCACGCCGGTTCGCCGTCCCCCCCGCCGGTTA
>SDBS01005454.1_pt1 | contig 12392 bp, 7 predicted proteins | sample 2277091 | NCBI WGS metagenome assembly SDBS01 (sample SAMN10404972, study PRJNA504765) | marine sediment metagenome | isolation source: marine sediment core GS10_PC15, 163 cmbsf | place: Arctic Ocean: Southern Knipovich Ridge | collected 2010 | reverse complement strand
TTTTAATAATATCTCTTAATTGTTTTTCGAATATTTCTCTATCATAGTTATGCTGAAATGGAAATAAAATTAGTTCATTTAAAAATTTCTGAAAATTACGAATTGTTTTTGAGAAATAAGTTGGATTTAAATTAAAATCTACTAACTCTTCTTGAATTTTAGATTGAGTTAGATTTTTAATGTTTTCATTTATTAAGCTAGAGAAAAATATTAATGTTGCAGCTAAATATTTTGGATGTTTAATTTGAAATGTATCAATATTAAAACCATTTTTACTTGCCTGATTATATAGATTAATGCATTTCTCTTTTATACTCTCAAATGGTAATTCTAATATTTCTATTCCCTCATCTAAATATTCGTTTAGTTGATCATAATAAAGATTATTATCAATTATACCATCTGGAACAGTAGGCTCATAATTTGATATATCAATATTTTTAAAATAGATTTTATAAAGAAATTTAATTAAAATACTTAAATTACTGAGATTTATCTTCACATTTTTACCAGAATTTAGTTTTGTAGTTAAATCTGTCTGACCTATATTCATAAAGTAAAATAACATTGCAGAAGCGAAATATTTTGGATTTCGTGACCTTTTGGGTAAATCTGAATATGAGATATCCTGAATAATATTTTTATAGTGATTAATAATTCCAGCCTTGATTTCTTCGCGATTTTTTAGCTTTAGAATATTAAGATAAATATCAATAAAAGATTCCATATCTTCAAAATATTTTCCTTGTAAGTCTGAATATTTATAGTTTTGATATGAAATTTCATAAAATTCGCGATAAGTCATTTTGAATTTACTTAAAAACCATAATTTTCTGTATTGCTCAAATGTATTCGTGTTTAATTTTTGAGAATCGAGATTGATTGATGGTTTTTGACTTACATAATTAACCCACATTTCAAATGTTATATTAGAAATTTTTTCAAAATTTTCTTGTAAAAAATTTGATATATGGTATTGAATAGTACCATTGATTTGTTCCTTCTTTTCAAACCATTTTATTTTACTTTTGACATCTATTTTATTATCTACTTCAACCATAAAGACTTGTCTTTTTTTTAGATTAAATTCGGTATCAATATTTATTAACTCATCTAAATCATTAAAATTCCTTTGGTCTGAGGTGGAATCTATTAGATTTTCATTGAATGTACCCTCTCCATAGATTGGTGTTTTTTCTTGAAATTCGTCCCAATTATCACCCACTCTTCTTCGTGATCTTGGATGGACTCTTCCTTGTGCTCCTTGAAGATATCCCACCCCATCGTCAATTTTTTCTTTTTCCTTTAATAAATGATTGCAATCTGGACAGTTTAATACCCCCTCAACAATCTCTTCCATTATTCCATAATTACACATAGGGCAAATCATCTTACTTTGAAATTTCTTTTTTATTTTAATTTCATTATTTTAAATTGATATTAGTGAATACATAACTGATTTCCTAATTTGTCGTAATTTATCATCATTTATAATTACTTTATCACAATTTATTGGGTCATTTCTTATCAAAGCTCAACTTTTTCAATTGAAATTTATAAGAAAGTCCTTTGATTTCAAAATAATTTTTCTCAATATTTCTACTATTATTATAAATTTCGCTTATTTAAATTTAGGGAATTTGTCTTAATATCTCAGGTCAATCTATTTTGTCTTTATAAACAATCGTTCAAACGATTTTGTCTTTATAAATAAATTAAAAATCTTTTATGAAATTTTTTCTTAATAAATAATTCGTAAAATCTATCAATCATTATAAAACATGAATACTCAGTACTACTATTAACCATTATGGATGAATACTTAATACTACTATTAATTATTTTGGATAAATGCCTTATACTAGTATAATGTTTTCGCTTTAGGTTTAGATTTACCATATTATTTATTTCTTTTATTTAATTTTTATAAAAATCTCTCATTCAGAGTTATGAACTTTTAGTGATGTCAATTTTATTCCATTTATTTATGATTTTTGAAAAAAAATACCCCTTAAAATTGTATAAAATTTCTTCTGATGAAATGGACAAGTTTATCGAGATTGGTAAAAAATTAGATGTTAAGAATGTTCAATGGTCTGGCCTAACTCGGAAACAAGATTTGAAGAATTGTTAAATCTATCTACTCTAAAAGTTCCTAAGTTTGAATAAAACTGAGATTTCTTTGCTTATTTCTTGCCTATAATTCGAAATATAAAAGGTCTTTATTATGAAGTAAATTTAAATGTTTTGTTGTTGTATCATTTTTATAAGATAAAATTCTTCAATCACGATTTAGAATGAGAAATAAATCTATAAAATTAATTATTACATTTTTGGTGCTTTTATTTCTAATTTCAATTTTTAGTTATTCTCCTACTGCTACAAGTAAAACCGAGGTTTTTCAGACGAACATAAAAGAAGATACTCTTAAAAGTTCGAAATTCTGGAATCTTACGGGAAGTCTGATTTTAATAGATGATAGTATTTGGAATAAAAATTGGGCTTATACTGCTTGGCACTACGATTGGTGTTCTGGATCGGGAAGTTGGACAGATCCTTATGTTATCGAGAATGTTACAATTAACGGACAATACTTAAGCAGTTGTATTGATATTAGAAACTCTGATAAATATTTTATAATTAGGAATTGTACGCTATATAATTCGAGAAATTTTCCTTGTATTTATTTTCTTTATACAAATAATGGAAAGATAATAGATAACAACTGTTCCGATAACAATGGTGACGGAATATACTTAAGGGATAGTAATAACAACACGCTTTCGGGAAATACCCTAATTAACAACAGAGGTGATGGAATAAATTTAGTGTTTAGTAATACTAACACTCTTTCGGGAAATACCTTTGATAACAACCGTTATGGTGGAATATATTTATCTATGAGTGATAACATCAAGCTTTTGGATAATATCGCTATTAACAATTCAGGTGGAATAATATTACACAATAGTAATAGCAGTATGCTTTTGGGAAATACAGCAAATAACAACTCTGCTGGAATATCTTTAGGGAATAGTTTTAATAACACACTTTCGGGAAATTCCGTTAGTTATAACAATTATTATGGAATATATGTAAGCAATAGTGATAACAACACGCTTTCGGGAAATTTCGCCAGCAACAACGATGATCATGGAATAAATTTATACAATAGTGATAACAACACGCTTTCGGGAAATATCGCCAGCAACAACAATGATTACGGAATTTATTTAGATCATTGTAATAACCACACGCTTTTGGGAAATACTGCTAGCAACAACGATGATTATGGAATATATTTAGGTTCTAGTAATAACAACACACTTTTGGGAAATACAGCAAATAACAATTATGATGGAATTTATTTATATTCTAGTGATAACAACACGCTTTCAGGAAATATCGCCAGCAACAACAATCAAAATGGAATATATTTAGAATTTAGTGATAACAGCACGCTTTCGGGAAATACCGCAAATAATAATTATGTGGGAGTATATTTAATGTGGTGTGACAACAGCACGCTTTCGGGAAATACTGCATATAATAATTATAAGGGAATAAATATATTTGATAGTAATAATATCAAGCTTTCCGATAATATCGCCAATAATAACACTGATAGGGGAATAGGTATATTGTGGTGTAATGACAACATAATTTCCCGAAATACTGCCAATAACAACATTTATGATGGAATATTATTATTTCATAGTGATAATTGCATTCTTTCGGGAAATACAGTAAATAATAATTGGTATGGAATAGATTTACGAACTAGTATTAATAACACAATTTCGGGAAATTTAATTCGGGATAATAAACATTATGGTACATACGTTGCTGGTCAGAATTTATTCTTCAATAATTCTTTTTTAAACAATAGTGTACATGCTTTTGATGATGGGATAAATAATCATTGGAATAATTCTGTTATCGGGAATTATTGGGATAATTATAATGGTGAAGATTCTAATAATGATGGCATTGGGGATACTCCGTATAATATTTCTGGTTCTGCAAATAGTCAAGATAATTATCCTATTTGGTGGGATTTTATTGATATTTCTATCAATACTCCGAATCCAAATGAGGCTTTTGGGACAATCGCACCTAATTTCACAATCTCCATAGATAAGGGACTTACTCATACTATGTGGTATACAATAGATATTGGGTTGACAAATATTACATTTACTGGATCTACTGACATTGTGGATCAAACCGAATGGGATAAGATTTTAAGCGGTTTTGTTACATTAACTTTCTATGCTAATAACACATTAGGGGTTATTAGTTCTTCTCAAGTAGTTATCGGTAAGGATGTTGCTAACCCAATAATTATAATTAATTCACCAAAGCTAAACGATTCAATTGGAGTACTCGCTCCAAATTTTAATGTTGAGGTTATCGATGCTAATCTAGATACAATGTGGTATACAATTGATGGGGGAATAATAAATACAACATTTACAACAAACGGAACAATTAACCAAGAATTATGGAATGCGTTATCTAATGGTACAGCAACAATTACTTTTTACGCTAATGACTCTATTGGCCATGAAGCTTCGAATTCTGTAATAGTTAGAGTAGATAAAATTATTCCATCGATAATAATCCACTCACCAATAGAAAACCAACTTTTTGGAACTAAATATCGGAGTCCAATGTTCAATATAAGTGTGGACGATATTTTTCATGATAAAAAGTGGTATACATTAAATCAAGATACGACAAAATATTTCTTTATAACTGCTTGGGATTATATTAATGAAGCTGCTTGGTATAGTTTACCAGAAGATTCAGTAAAAATGAGATTTTATACAAATGATTCGGCAGGAAATATCGGATTTGCTGAAGTCACGATCAGAAAAGATATCAGTGCCCCAATAATTTCAATTCTTAATCCACAAATAAACGATATAATTGGAACCACAGCACCGAATTTTGATATATCTCTTGATGAACTAAATTTGGATAATGTTTGGTATTCATTAAATGGAGGTATAAACATCACTTTCACGGGACTTGCAGGAACAATAAATCAGGCGTTATGGGAAGTTTTCCCTGAAGGAAATGTTGTCATTAAATTTTATGCAAATGATACTCTTGGAAGGATAGGATTTGCTGTTATATCAATTACAAAGGATGTTACAGCCCCCATAATAACAATCAATAACCCTCAAAATAATGATTTTATTGGAGCCACCGCTCCGTATTTTGATGTAACTATTGAGGAACCAAATTTAGATAGGGTTTGGTATTCCTTAAATGGCAGTACGAATATAATATATGAATTTAACTTTTACGGGGGTACCGGAACAGTAAATCAAGTTATCTGGGATGCGCTACCTGGAGGAAATATTACGATTAGATTTTATGCTAGTGATTTGGCAGGAAATAGCGGATTTCGAGAAGTTATTGTTATAAAAGATATTCCTCAAACTTCTCCCCTTATGATTTCTGGATATAATATGTTATTCCTTATTGGAATTATATCAGTTACGGTTGTTATAATCATCAAAAAAAGAGTAAATCCTTTAACTCCACCATAGGAAAAAATGTTTTTTTTATAATTTAATTCTCTCTTCTTTGTTGTTAAATCGCATTCATATAATTCTTATTTTGTACATTGCATTAATAGAAGAAACCATTTTATATAACTAATATAAAGTTGAAGAAAGAAAAAGTTATGAAGAAGTAACAACTTAAGAACCCAAGAAAATAAAAATATAATTTTAAAAAATGATAAAATATGGGGAAAAAGAAAAATAAAATTGAGTGGTCTTCGGAAATATCTGAAGATGGTATAGAATTTACGCAACCAGATATAATGCTTAAGTTAATATCTACTATAGATGATCGAGGTTGGCCCCATATAACTCTAATTTCGAGTAATCGGGCAATAAGTAAAGACAAAATTGTTTGGGGTGCTTTCACTGAAGGTACATCAAAAAAATATGTTAAAAAGAGACCAAAACAAGGAATATTCTACATGACTGCTGCAATGCCTTTTAAATTTCTTCAGGTTAAAGCAGATTTTAGTCATACTACAAAGGAGGGTAAAGACTTAGAACACTTCAACCAAACTCAGTTAATGCGCTATTTCACATATGTCAGAGTTCACACGGCATATTATAATGATATCGTGGCAGCAACACCTGTAAGAAATTTACCGTTATTTGGTATTGTGAAAGGAATTGTAAAAGATATAATAGGGAAAGGGGGTGCAAAGACTAAACTTGTGGAAAAAAGGTTGAATGTTATCGGACATAAGCTATTTGCAGCGCCTATAGCCGTCAGAGTAATTTCTTATATAGACCCTAATGATGGCTATCCAACTATGATTCCTTGTATTCAACTTCAAGCCGCTGATCATAATAGATTAGTGTTTCCTCTTTCAATATTGAAAGAAGATTTGTATCAAATTCCAGTTGATTCAAAAGTGGCAGTGTTTGGAATGAATTTTGATTTTTACAATCAAGTTGTAAAAGGGACTTTCACAGGATTTAAGAAGTTTAGAGGGATTAAATTCGGCGTTATTGAAATAGAAGAAATCTACAATAGTACACCTCCCATTACTGAAGTAATTTACCCTAAAATTGAATCTGTTCCTAAGGTTACTGACTTTCACTTGTGATTATCTATTATTTTCTCAATTTAATAATCATAACTCGACTAATTAAATAAGATATTACTTCTAATCCTCAAAACCTTAATTTTATTTTGACACTTTTAAAGCACTTTTCTTTAATTCTATGGCTGATACATTCGATTTATCAAACTTTTCTAAATTATCTCCTTATAGATGGTAATGGGTTATTTAATTTTATTTAAAATAGTTTCTTTATGAGGAGTAAATTTTTATCCAATTTTAGATAAAAAAATATATCCGAACAACATAACCTAATTCTTTTATTACCATCAAAAAATTACGACGATTATTGATATTCTATAATACCAATATTAGTAATTTATAAATAACATAAAAACTAAATTGATCATTAGACAAAAATTATGTAAAAATAGAAATATGTACAAACGAAAAATTCAATTAATTATCATTTTATTGCTACTATTTATCCCTATTTTTTTTGTAAAAAATTATCAGACTAATTCAGGTATTTATTCAATTAAAGATGATCGGTATGATGAAAATAAAAAGATTAAATCATCATCATCCACCGAAGAATATTATCTTTTCGATTGGGCGAAAGAAATTGGAACTTATCATGGTGGAGTGGCTATCGATTCAGAAAATAATGTCTATTTTGGGGGAGATAAGGGTCAAAATTATTATATTGAGAAATTTGATGAAAATGGAACTTCGATTTGGAGTCGTACAATAAATATAATATTAATTGATTGGGGAAAAGATATTGTTGTAGACTCTGAAGATAATGTTTATATTACTGGTTGGTGTACTGCATATCAGACAGAAGGAGGGGGATATATAGTAACTAGAAAATATAACAGTACAGGAGATTTTCAGTGGGATCGAACTTTTGGGACTGACGGACGAGCATTTGATATAACTGTCGATAATGAAAATAATGTTTATATAGTTGGTTATACTGCTGAATTTGGAGCATCATTCCAAGATAAAGATACAGTTATTATAAAATACGATAGTTCTGGAATATTAGAGTGGTATAGACGTTCACATATCAGTGGATATGATTGTGGATATGGAGTTGCTTTTAATCCTTTCAATAGCATGATTTATATCACTGGAGAATCCTCTGGAGATATGATTCTTCTTATGTATAATAAAAATGGAGATTTAGTTTTATCAAATCGGTGGGATAATGGAGGTAGCGAGAGTGGGTGCGATATATGTGTCAATCCCTCTATAGGAGATGTTTTTATAGTAGGGCATTTAGGTTATACGTGTGTAATTTTCGATAGTATGTGTAATAACATATTAAATATTTCAGGTCCCTCCCAAAATGCAATTACTTTAGATTCAATCGGTAATCTATTTGTCTCTAGATCTGAATTACAGGATATTTTCTTTAGTAAATATTCCTTTAATGGCGAAAAATTATGGGAACTTTTAACACCTCCCCTTAATGGTTATGATTGGCCTATAAGAATGGTTCGGGATCTTGAAAATAATATTTATATAAGTGTATCTTATTGGGGGTTCTATAAATTTTGCATTGATCGTATAGCCCCTCAAATAAATATTAATTCGCCTAATCCTTATGAAGTGTTTGGGAAAATTCGTCCAGATTTTAATTTAGAAATTAATGATCCAAATCTTCAAAGTATTTGGTATAGTTTAATTAATGATTCAATTAGTACTGATAATTATACATGGGAAGGCCAGATGCACCAAAAAGTATGGGAACAGGTAGGAAATGGTAATATAACAATAAATTTTTATGCAAATGATTCTAACGGTAATTTAGGATTTAATCATACCACAATTACTAAGGATTTAAATCAATATTTTTATTGGAATTTGACACAAAATCCGATATATATAGATGATTCTACATTTGAATATAGTTGGGCTAAAGTCGAAAGAGATAACGCTTGGTGTTATGGCTCTGGGACTACCGAAGATCCTTATATGCTATATAATATTTTTCTTGATGGGAGAGGATCAGGAAATTGTATCTTGATTAAGAACTCTGAAAGATCTTTTGGAATTAAAAATTGTACACTAACTAAGGCAGGATCAGGATATTGGGATGCTGGAATTAGGTTAAGTAATGCTAGTAACGGTATTATTGAAAATTGTTCTTGTTTAGATAACGGTTATAATGGAATTTATTTAGATTTGCAAAGCAATAATAACTCGATTATTTATAGCAATATTGAGAATAATAATGATTGTGGAATCTATATGGAGTACAGTAATTATAACGAAATTTCAAATAATCATATAAGCAATAATGGGTATGGGATAAAATTAAAAAGGTGTCATAATCAAACTCTTACTCGAAATAATGTGAAAAATTGCGATTCTGGACTGTTCTTAGAATCTTTTTATTATTCTATGATTTCATATAATACTATTGATACTTGTTCAACTGGGATTTATACGGATTATGTTTATAATAATGATATAATACATAATGTGATCTTGAATTGTAGCGGGTCTGGGTTATTTTTAGATGATGCTGATAATAATAATGTTGAAAACAATCTTATTTCTAAAAACAAAAACGGAATCGCAATTAACACTTACCAAATTCACGGTAATAATATCATAAAAGGGAATTTAATTTCATACAACGATGATTATGGAATATTCATAGCGAAGAGAGATTGTGAAAATAATCTTATTTACAACAATTCTTTTATTGGTAATGCCATCAATGGTTTTGATAAAGGAACTAATAACATCTGGAATAATGGATTTTTGGGGAATTTTTGGGATGATTATAATGGTAATGACGAAAATGATGACGGTATTGGAGATATCCCTTATATCATTGAAGATAATAGTATAGATGATAATCCTATTTGGTGGGATGGACCTAAAATTTTAATAAAATCACCAATTGAAAATCAATTAATTGGTATTGTTTCACCTGAATTTGAAGTAATTATTGAAGAGGGGGTCGCAGATTCTTTATGGTATATCCTGAATAACGAGTCAACTAAATATGTGTTTACATCAAATGGCTCGATTAATCAAGCTATTTGGGAAACATTTGGAAATGAAAGTTTTATTACTATCACATTCTTTGTAAATGATTCAAAAGGGTTAAGTAATTTTGATATAGTAACTATTATAAAAATAATTACATCTCAAACACCTGATCCACCCCCACCTGATCCACCTCCCCCAGATGAAATAAGTTCAATTCTGGGATATTTGATGTCTTTTTTCTAGTATCCATTCTAATCCTTATACATGTGATTATTATTAGAATAAGAAAGAGAATTTTCCAGATAAAATAGACGGTGATAAATTCATTATAAGAAATTTATATTTTCTATAATCGTCTTTAATTTTAGCTATTATAATAATTAAAGATATTTATTTACAAGAAGAAGAAACAAAGTAGATTCCTAAGGTTTTTGATTTTCATTTATAATGCCATTTTTTTTCTCAAAAATCAACATATTACCGATATTATATTCATATTTTCCTTCAAATATATAAAAATTAAGCAAATTCATCAACCGTATGCACTCCTCCGAATTTAATGAAATTGATACATTTTTTTTCTGGTCTATATACTTTTGAACAATTTTGATATTGTTCTTTAACGAATTGAACACCAAATAGGTTTCTTTTGTTGGAATTATCTTATTCTTACTTTTTTCAATGCTTATATTTTTAGTTTTCATACTTTCCCTTAAATAAAAATATACTTTTAAAACCCCATTTTATTAATTGAAAGTTTTATTACTGATTTTATTTTTACTAATTTAAATCTATAATTAGAAATTAAATGATCCATAAGAGATTTATACTAAAATGAGCAAAAAAATGAATGTACTTTTTATTATTACGGATCAGCAGCGCGCTGATATGTTGGGTTGTTATGGCAATAAAATAATTAAGACACCCAATTTAGATAGATTTGCTAAAGAAAATGTAAGGTTTTCTAATGCTTACTGCGTATGTCCTATGTGTATGCCTAATAGAGCCACGATGTTAACTGGATATTATCCTAACGTTCATGGTGTACGGAGTAATGAAATAAATTTACCAAAAGATGTGCCGACAATAACTCAAACGCTTGTAAAAAGAGGGTACCATACCATTAATGTAGGTAAAACTCATTACAACACTTGGACGCCAAGATACGATCCAAAAACAAAATCTGCAGAGGATTTCCAAGATTGGAGAGTAAAAAACCCTAAAGGTAATTACCTAACGCATAAGAACTTTCCACTCCCCTATTATGGGTTTGAGGAAGTCGATTTAGTTGTTGGGCATGGTAACGCATGTATCGGACACTATCTCGAATGGATAGAAGAAAGAGATCCTAAACTTGCGAAAAAAATTGTAGAGGAGTATTCAGATAAAGTACCGTGTCTCGAAATTTTTTATGAAAGCTGGGTTCCTATAGAGCTTTATAATACAACTTACATTCAAAATAATACAATATCTTTTTTAGAACGATACTCTAAAGGAAAATATGGAGAAAAACCTTTCTTTTTACATTGCTCTTTTCCTGATCCCCATCAACCAGTCTCACCTCCTGGAAGGTATAGAGATATGTATAAACCAGAGGATATGGTGCTTCCTGAGAATTTCCATAATATAAAGAACTTATATAAACACCCTTATTTAAAAAAGCATTTAGAAAAGCCTCCCGCTAGAGATGCTTTGTTACGAGAAGAAACAGAAGAAAATATAAGGAAGTTTATTGCTCTCAGTTATGGTTCTGTTTCTTTAATAGATCACGCAGTAGGTCAAATTTTAGCATCATTGGAAAAGTTAGGATTAGTAGATAATACGATGGTGATTTTCACCTCAGATCACGGAGATTACTTGGGAGACCACAGTTTAATATTAAAAGGAATCTCTCCCTTTAACGGTACCCTTCAAGTTCCTTTAATTTGGCGGGTTCCTGGTGTTACTAATTCAGCAGTTTCTGATGCGTTAATAAGTTCTGTAGATATACCTAAAACTATTCTTGAGTTATTAAATATTAAAGAAAGATATAGACCACCAGGAATGCAAGGCTATGATATGACATCGGTTTTGAAGGATTCTACAATCGATTTACGTGATTCTATTCTAATAACAGAAGACGAAGAAGTCGGTCCCCGAGGACCCTTATTTACGAGAATAGTTCATTTGATCACTAAAGATTTTAAATTAACTAAATATGCTGAGCTACCCGGATATGGAGATATTTTCGATCGAAAGAACGACAAGGCTGAATTAAATAATTTATGGGAAAAAGATCAAGAGTTAAGACTAAAATTGTTAGATAAAATGTTCCACGAATATTCCATGACTCGAAGTAGGTTTCCAAAAAGAGATTCAGGATTTTAAATTCTAGAAAAAAATAAAAACTCTGAAAAAAAATGAAGTGGAAAACGAAAATAACTCAGTGTTTTGGAATAGAGTATCCCCTCGTAATGGGAGCTTTTGGAGGATGGGGTAAATCTGAGTTTGCATCTACTTTTTCAAATTCAGGGGGTTTAGGAATCATTGCTGCTTTGAACTTTCCAAATTTGGAAGATTTCCGGAAAGATATACGAAAGATGAAACAATTAACTGACAAACCTTTTGGAATTAATCTCTCGTTGCCGCATCATATCTTAAATGATACTGAGGAAGGTAAAAAAACTAAAAAAAGGTATTTAGAATACATCGATATCGCCCTCAATGAAAATTGTAACATCTTTACAACTTCAGGATATAAAGCGTCTTTCATCGGGAAAAGAGTTCACGAAGCGGGTGG
>SDBS01005453.1_pt1 | contig 12393 bp, 14 predicted proteins | sample 2277091 | NCBI WGS metagenome assembly SDBS01 (sample SAMN10404972, study PRJNA504765) | marine sediment metagenome | isolation source: marine sediment core GS10_PC15, 163 cmbsf | place: Arctic Ocean: Southern Knipovich Ridge | collected 2010 | reverse complement strand
GTTAATTAGTTATTTAACTGGTATTGACGATGTAAACATTCTGAAAAAAACAGGAGGCATTGGGCATCGTTTTGAAAATTGGTTTTTAAAAGAGCTGAAAGTTTCGCTTGATCGAGAAATAAAACGAAACAAAATATATTATTGGCGCACGACAAGCGGCGTAGAAATTGATTTTATCGTCGAAATTAAACCTGATATTTTTCCTTTTGAAATCACTTGTTCAGCACAAATTGACAAAAAAAAGCTACGCAATTTAAAAAGCTTTTTAAAGAATGAAAAAAAAGCCAAAATGGGATACTACATCTACATGGGCGAATATCATTATGATGAAAAAGAAAGAATTTGCTTCTTGCCCGGCTGGTTATGTTAACTCAAATACCTACGAATTCGACGATTCGCCGAGCTCATAATGCTCGCGGCAAACAGCAATGTAGCGATCATTTCCGCCGATCTCGACTTGCTCGCCTTCGATGACTTTATGGCCTTTTTCATCAATTCGCATATTCATCACTGCTTTTCGGCCGCAATGACAGATCGTTTTAATTTCAACAATGTCCTCAGCCCATGACAACAAATATTTGCTGCCTTCAAATGGCTCGCCTTGAAAATCTGTTCGAAGCCCATATGCAAGCACGGGACGATGAAGTTCAACAGTAATTTTGACTAATTGCTCGACTTGTTCGCGCGATAAAAATTGAGCTTCATCAACTAAGATACATCTTAAATTTGGATTTTCTTCGATTGACGTAGCAGTAAACACAAAAAAATCAAAGTTTGAATCAAATGTCATTGCAGCTGCTTCTAAACCAATTCGAGAAGTGATCATGCCCACTTCATAACGATCATCAAACGCTGGTGTAAATGCAAGCGTATCCATTCCGCGCTCATTGTAGTTATAAGATGATTGCAATAGCGTGGTGCTTTTGCCCGCATTCATTGCTGAATAATAAAAGTGTAATTTTGCCATTATTGTTTCCTTGTTTGTCGTGAAAAGGTGTCAGACATTACCTAACCCACTTTTCTTCATAAATCTATGTATCGCCCAAAAAATGCTGTAAAAAAGAAAAGTGGGTTAGATAATATCAGTCACCCTTCGATAAACTCAGGGCAGGCAGATTTGTCCCTATTTAAACCACTTTCGTTCACGTCGTCCGCGAAGACCCCCCAACAAATAACCCAATAAAAAGCATAAAAATGCAACCAGCATACCAAAATAAAACCATTTCCAATGCGTTGCGTTTTGAATCGTATTAACTTGTGTTTGTAAATTATTTAATTGCGCAACGATGATCGCTTGTTTTTGCCGCAATGTTTCATGATTGTTAGTTAATGCAATCGCTGTCGTTGCAGGCACGGTTGATGACATAGGCGTCGCGGTTGATTGATGCCAAAATGCCAAGCGACCCCAAAGTTTCTGAAGTGTGCTTTCTGGCTTTGGTGGTGCGCCAGACACTAAATATTCCGTTTGTATCCAGCCTAGCTCATTTTTTTGTGTTCGGATATACGAATAACCATTACTCAAATTAGTTTTGAGCAATTGAACAGGCATACCTTGTGAAAGTTCTGTCACGACATTACTTTGCTCTGAAGGGTTCGCTCGCACAATCACCACATCTTTGTTACCTATGTATAGTGTTGATGCGCAAGAAATACCCATAACGAATAAGAGCAAAAATGGGAGGAAAAATTTGAATTTCATCGGGATTCCTTTCTATCACGAGTTCGTAAGCTTAGTTTACATATTAAGGAAGCAAAAATAAAGGGACAGGCTTCCGGTTTCAGGTTTTAAAAAATCCGAAACCGGAAGCCTATCCCTAAAACCCGAAACCGGAAGCCTGTCCCTCATGTTTCAAACCTTGACACCACCAGCATGCCGCCATATCATGCTTTAATATTTCATATGAAAAAATTTGTGATTGCGAAATTAATTATCAATTTAACTCGAGGAGAAAATTATGGGTGATGCTCTGGGAATGATCGAAACTAAAGGCTTTGTCGCACTAGTCGAAGCTTCAGATGCGATGGTGAAAGCTGCACGTGTCGAACTCGTTGGTTATGAAAAAATCGGTGGCGCTTATACCACAACGATCGTTAGAGGCGATGTTGCTGCTGTTAAAGCTGCTGTCGAAGCAGGCGCACGAGCCGCTGAAAAGGTTGGCGAGCTGATTTCAGTTCATGTCATCCCAAGACCACATGCCAATGTGGATAAAATGCTTCCTTTGGGATATCAAGGTAAAAAAGACAAAGACAAGTAAAAAACAACGCGTTATTGATATCGGCACCTATTTAAAGGAGTGATGACTCATGCAACTTGCAAAGATCGTTGGCACTGTTGTCTCATCCCAAAAAGATGAAAAACTGGAAGGTTTGAGATTTCATATCGTCAAATATATTGATACTGATGGCAAGCCGACTGGCTCGTTTGTAGTCGCCGTTGATTCTGTTGGCGCTGGCGAGGGCGAAATTGTATTAGTTGCAGCAGGCAGCTCAGCGAGACAAACGGATATCACCAAAGACAAACCTGTTGATACGGTGATCATGGCCATTGTCGACCAATTAGAGGTTGACGGTAAAACGGTTTACGAAAAATGATTGACATCAGTGAACATCAAATTAATTCAATCGTTGATCGGGTTGTTGATCAACTCGCTAGCCCTGCCAGCCCTGAGCTTAGTCGAAGGGCACCTCCATCAAAAAAAGAAACCGCGCCACCTAAACAAAGTTCCGAAACTGTTACGTCAAGCAGCCTCGGTGCATTTGTAGATAGCGACTCTGCAATTGCTGCTGCGCGAAAAGCGTATCTTGAATATAAATCAACACCGATTGAGCAACGCAAAAAAATTATTGCTTCCATTCGTCGGCTGTGTTTAGAAAATGTCGAAACGATTGCGCAATTTGCTGTTGATGAAACGGGCTTGGGTCGATTTGAAGATAAAATTGTCAAGAATGAATTAGCAATTAATAAAACACCGGGCATTGAAGATTTAGAAAATATTGCATGGACTGGCGATGGTGGTTTAACCGTTGTCGAACTCGCGTCGTATGGTGTGATCGGCGCGATTACGCCTTGTACAAATCCAACCGAAACCATTATTTCAAATACGATTGGTATGATCGCTGGCGGCAATGCGGTTTCGTTTAATCCGCATCCATCTGCCAAAAATGTTTCTATCTTTACAATCGATTTATTAAATAAAGCAATTATTTCAGCTGGCGGCCCATCAAATTTGGTCACAACCGTTGCAAGCCCAACGATTGCCTCGGCACAAAATTTAATGAAACATCCAGATATTGCATTGCTTGTTGTCACTGGCGGCCCAGCAGTCGTTTCAACTGCTATGAAGACTGGTAAAAAAGTCATTGCAGCGGGCCCTGGAAATCCGCCTGTTGTTGTTGATGAAACAGCTGACATCGATAAAGCCGCACGTGACATTGTGATGAGCGCGGGCACAGATAATAATGTGATCTGCATTATCGAAAAAAATATTATTGTGACGAAAGAAGCTGCAGATGAGCTAAAGCGCGCACTTGTCAAACACGGCGCAGTTGAACTAAAACCACATCAAGCAAGACGTTTAGAAAAAGTGATTGTTGATGGCGATCACCCAAATAAAAATTGGGTTGGAAAAGATATTCAAAAAATTCTGCGTCAAATTGATATGGATGTGGATGCGTCAAAGCGAATTGCATTTGCTGACGTCGACCATAAACATCCATTTGCTCAAATTGAATTGCTGATGCCGGTTTTGCCTTTTATTCGCGTCAAAGATTTTGATGAGGCGCTTGAAGTCGCCTATGAATTAGAAGGACAACGCTTTCATACCGCGTGTATTCATTCAAAAAATATTGAGCGACTTCACATCATGGCAACAAAAATGAATACGGCTATTTTTGTGAAGAATGGCCCGGCACTAGCAGGCTTAGGTTTAGGCGGCGAAGGTCCGGCATCATTCACGATTGCATCGCCAACAGGCGAGGGCGTTACGACAGCAAGACATTTTGTTCGCGCCCGACGTTGTGTTGTCAGCGGATATTTTAAAATTACATAAGTGCCAGATTCTACCTTTTGCTCTGTTTTATTTGCACCTAATAGCAAGTATTACGTAATTTCGAAAAAGCAAAAGGTACAGTCTGGCACTTTTAAAAAGTAAAGCCTAACACCTTTATTACGGAAAGAAATGATTCGAAAAACTCAAGAACAAATTGTTAATGCTGTTCGTGAAGCTGGCGTCATTGGCGCAGGCGGTGGCGGATTTCCAACTCACGTAAAACTTCAAGCAACTGTCGATACAATCATTGCAAATGGATCTGAGTGCGAGCCTTTATTGTCAAGCGATCGCAAGATGATGGTAGAAAAACCTGAGCTTTTGATTGAAGGGTTGCAAATTGCGATGAAAGCAACTGGCGCAAAAGAAGCATTCATCGGCGTCAAAGCACATTATGAGGATGCTGTTGCTGCTTTAAAAAAAGCTTTACCTGCTGATGATTCGATTAAACTTTTTTTATTAGAAAATTATTATCCGGCCGGCGATGAGTTTATTTTAGTTTATGAAGTCACTAAAAAAGTTATTCCCGAAGGAGGCATTCCATTAAACGTTGGTGTCGTTGTCAGTAACGTGATTACCTTTATGCAAATTGCTCAAGCAGTCAGCGGCAAGCCGGTCACAGAACGCGCTGTCACTCTTGTTGGCGAATTTAATGAACCAAAAGTGGTAACTGTTCCAATCGGCACAACGTATGAAAATTTAATTAAAATGGCTGGCGGCTTAAAACGAGAAGATGTCACACTGATTGACGGCGGACCGATGATGGGAAAAATCATCGGTGATTGGAATGCGGGCATCGGCAAACAATCAAGCGGACTTTTGGCGCTGCCAACTGATAGCTTCGTCATTCGGATGGCAACAAAATCATTATCACAAATGATTAAGCTTTCTAAATCTGCTTGCTGCCAATGTTTTCGCTGCTCGGATCTTTGTCCGCGAAATTTAATTGGTCATGATCTTTTTCCACATAACACGATGCGCTCCGTTGATTACAATCAAACAGATCCAACTGATGCAATAACTTCTGCTTATTTATGCAGTCAATGCGGCGTTTGCGAATTAATTGCATGTGATTTTATGTTATTGTCGCCTCGACAAATTTGTGCGGCTTATCGAAAATCATTAACTGCAAAAGGTGTCAAAAATCCACACCACCGAAAACCCAATGACGTCAGAGACGAATTTCATATTCGAAAACTCGGTATACCAACTGTCATGAAGAAGATTGGCATCACAAAATATAATGTGTCAATTGATTATGAAGGTCAAAAAGCAGTGAAATCAGTCAAGATTCCTTTAAATCGACATGCCGGTGCGCCAGCAATTCCGTGTGTAAAAGTAGGACAAACGGTTCGGATGTGTGATAAGATCGCTGCATCGCCTGAAGATAAGCTAGGTGCAATTTATCATGCATCGATTGAAGGCAAAGTGGCAAATATTACGAACGATTGGATTGAAATTAGAAAATAACTTGCAGTGACAAGTCTGCCTGCCCTGAGTTTATCGAAGGACGACTTGTCACCACGTTTAGTTTTAAGGTAATTATGACAACAAACCATCCAGCATTAGCCATGATCGAATTTAAATCTATTGCAAAAGGTGTTTTTGCCACGGATGCGATCGCAAAAAAAGCGCACGTTAATATTTTAACAACGAATCCAGTTTGTCCCGGAAAATATATTGTTATCTTTGCCGGAAATGTTGCTGAAGTTGAAGAATCATTACAAGCAGGTTTAGCTGCCGGATCTGACATGGTCATCAACGATTTCTTTATTCCGAATATTCATCCCGATGTTTTGCCTGCGATTTCTGGCACGACTGACATAAAAGAATATCAAGCAATTGCCATTGTCGAATCTTTTTCTGTGGCTTCTTGTGTTATTGCTGCCGATCTTGCCGCAAAAGCATCGCCAGTAACATTGGTTGAAATGCGGTTAGCAAACGGATTAGGTGGCAAAGGATTTTTTGTCATGACGGGTACGCTTGCAGATATCGAAGCATCAACAGCCACTGCAAAAGAATATATTTGTGCAGAAGGTTATTTGGCTGGCTGCGAAATTATTGCAGCACCCCATGCCGATTTAATTGAGAAGGGTGTTTATTGGTAGAATATTCTGTAGGGGACGCATAGCATGCGTCCCGATCGAACGAAGTTCGATTATTAATTTCTCAGCAAGCTAGCGCTTGCCGGGTCGCATAATGTGCGACCCCTACAGAATATTGGAACACTGAATTAAACTATTTGGATTTATTATGCAATTAGCAAAAGTCATTGGCACAGTCGTCGCAACAGTAAAATATCCTGGGCTTGAAGGATCCAAGATTCTGATGATTCAGCCGCTTACCGATGATTTAAAACCAGCGGGCAAGCCCATTGCTGCAATTGATGCTGCACAAGCAGGACCAAATGATTTAGTACATTGGATTACAGCGCGCGAAGCATCGCTTGCATTACCAGAAACATTTGTACCGGTTGATGCAGCAATTACCGGCATCGTTGATGATGTCAATCAAGAAGATGTTGGCATTATAAATAAAGATGAGATATTTACATGATACTAGCAAGAGTCAAAGGCAACATTGTAGCAAGCACACAGTATCCCTGTTTTGATGGGCAGAAAATATTGATCGTGCAACCGATTGACGAAACAGGCAAAGATAAAGGCGATTCATTTTTGGCTTGCGATACAGCGCTTTCCGGACCTGGTGATGTGGTGCTCGTTGAACGCGAAGGAAATACAGCAAGACAATTACTCGGCACACCCAATGATCCATTTCATTCCGTGATTGTGGGCATTGTAGATAACGTTAATCTTGATGAGAGGGTATAAACGTGACAGAAAAATTAGATGATTTAGTTGAAATTATTGCAAAGCGTGTTACTGAACGATTGCGTGACATGTCTGTTAGTCCAGCTAATACGAGCTCTAGCTGTGATAAGTCGTGTGATGATTGCAATAACTGCGGACAATGCATCACTAAAAAACCACAAACTGTCAAAAACATTATTAAATTCGGCGCAACACGCATCAGCACAAAACCTGGTGTTTCTGGTCACTTTGATGAGAATCTTGCCCGCATGATTGATCATACAATTCTAAAACCTGAGGTGACACGCGATGATTTATTAAAAGTTTGTGATGAAGCAAGAAAATTTCACTTCGCAACCGTTTGTGTTAATTCCTCCAACATTCCTTTTGTTGCGCGACAATTAAAAGGCTCTGGCGTTAAACCAATTGCCGTTGTCGGTTTCCCATTAGGCGCTGCAACAACGCAATCTAAATCTTTCGAAGCAAAAGAAGCCATTCGCGCAGGTGCTGAAGAAATTGATATGGTGATTAACATCGGTGAATTAAAATCAAAAGATTATAAATACGTTTATGAAGACATTCGGCAAGTCGTTGAAGCATCAAAACCGCACAAAGTTAAAGTCATTTTAGAAACGTCCAGTTTAGATCACGATGAAAAAATCATTGGCTGTGTATTATCAAAAACAGCCGGCGCTGCATTTGTCAAAACTTCAACAGGCTTTGGATCCGGCGGCGCAACGATCGAAGACATTGAACTCATGAGACGAATCGTTGGCGAAGATATGGAAGTAAAAGCGTCAGGTGGCATTCGGTCAACAGAAGATGCCCAAGCAATGATTAAAGCCGGCGCTAATCGCATCGGCGCTTCTGCAAGCGTTGCAATTGTAACCGGCAAGAAGCCAAACAAAGCATCTAATTATTAGCAAAAAGGTGTCAGACATTATCTAACTCAAAAATTTTCTTAAGCCCAGTCTGCCATGGTAGCGCTAGCACATGGTCGAATTTTTTCGCATAAGGATCATTTGACAAACACAATGTTTCACTGTTCTTTATATCTTTTGAGATTTTCTTAAAATAAGTTAACATTTCCGGGCGAATATCATCAGTGCTTTTTATTTCAATCAACACGGTCGTTTTACCTGGCCTTTCAATAATTAAATCAATCTCGACATCGCCCTGCGTGCGCATATAACTAAATTTATATTGATATCGCATATAAGAAGCCAACCTCATACATTCTGTAATAACATAATGCTCAAATGCATTTCCATATGCATGGGTTCCTGTACGCAATGGCACATCTAGCTGCCTGGCAAGTGCACGAGTGATGCCCGTATCAATAAAATAAAACTTAGGTTTACCGCCTAATTGCTTTCGCACTGAGTTATGATGCGCATCAAGAAAAAAACCAATTAAAGTATCTTCTAAAAGATTAAAATAAAGCTTCACTGTTTTATCATCAACACCGACTTCTCGAGCAATTTTAGAGAAATTCACAATCTTACCATTACATTGTGCGGCGACTTCTAAGAACTTTCTAAACGGATCGAGTGATTTTATAAAATGTTCAATCCAAATTTCTTCTTTTAAATAAGTATGGGCGTATGCCATTAAAAATTCAGTACGCTCGCCGTCATTTGAAAAACTTGTAATATCTGGCAAAGTTCCATATCTTAAAGCAATATCAAGTTTAAAACTTTTATTTAGTTCTAAAAATGTCAACGGATATAAATGATAAACAAATGCACGCCCAGCTAATAAATTCGAGCCACTTTTTTTTAATTTTTTAGCGCTTGAGCCAGTTAACACAAAATATCTTTTTTTATTTTTCATCAAACGATGAACAACGTCTAATAGTTTTGGCACTTTTTGAACTTCATCGATCACAACATGAGAAATATTTTCCGGCAACGCTTCGACCATATCAAAAAGCGCTTCAGGATTAGCTGAAAATTTTGCTTCAGCCTTTGTATTCAGCAAATCAAGCCACAAGCATTTCTCTTTGGGAAATTGCTCTTCAACTAACGTGCTTTTCCCCGTATTACGAGCGCCAAAAAGAAAAAAACTCCGATTTTGCGGCAACTTTAATAAACGATTAAACATATATCACTCCGAAAATTAGTCCATTTTTCGGAGTATAGTCCGAAAAACAAAGAACAGCAAGACAGTCTATCGATTTTTCGGATAACACTCCGAAAACTGGACCGTTTTTCGGAGTTAAAAGATAAATGATGAACTTCGAAGGAGCCCTTTAACAATATTACTCTGCTTTAACGGACAAGCTTCGGATTCGGGCTGGTTCTGGGGTCTGTCCCCATATCTAAAATCTGGGGCCTGTCCCCCTATCTGTTATCTTTTTGGCTCAAAATAAATTAATATGCGCCCTTGTTCGGAGCAACATGATGAAATTTCAAAAAAATATCGGATTTATAAGCTTGCTAATGACTGCTGTTGGCGGCATTGTTGGCTCTGGCTGGCTATTTGGACCCTTTTACGCGGCACAATTTGCAGGCCCTGCTTCGATAATCTCATGGTTTTTGGGCGGCGCATTAATGATCGTGATCGCTCTAACCTTCGCCGAACTTGCAACACTTTTCCCCGTTGCTGGCGGACCTGTTCGATTTGCGCAATTTAGCCACGGAACAATGGTGAGTTTTACGATGGCTTGGGTTTCTTGGCTCGCTTGTATCGTTGTGGCACCCATTGAAACCATGGCCGCGTTGCAATATGCAGCAAATTATATTCCATCGCTCGCACAATCTACTCATGGCATCACCACATTAACCGGCACAGGAATTGGTATTGCTGCAGTCGTTATGCTCATCATGTGTTGTTTGAATTTTATTGGCATCAGCTTTTTTACCAAAACAAACAACACGATCGTTTTATGGAAACTGCTGATTCCGTTTGTCACGATCTTTATTTTATTAAACAGTCGCTTTCACGCATCAAACTTTTCGGCATTCGGTGGATTTGCGCCATATGGTTTAAAAGGTATTTTAACTGCGCTGCCTGCAGCCGGCGTTATCTTTTCGTTTATTGGATACAGCCCTGCGATTCAGTTGGCCGCTGAAGCAAAAAATCCGCAACGTGCAATTCCTTATGCGATTATACTTGCAATTTTAATTTGTATTGTACTTTATATCGGCATTGAAACTGCATTTGTCGGTGCGGTGGGTGCAAACAGCTTAAATGAAGGCTGGAAAATGATGCATTTTGTTGGTGATGCTGGGCCCGTTGCAGGCATCATGACAGCGCTTGGTTTATTTTGGTTTGTGAAAATTTTATATATTGATGCAATCATTTCACCAATTGGCACAGCATATATTTATACGACATCATCAGCGCGCGTTAATTACGCGATGAGTAAAAATGGTTATATGCCTACAATCATGGAAAAGCTCACGAAACGTGGCTCACCAATGATTGCGATTTTAACAAACTTTGTCGTCGGCATGATTTTCTTTTTACCGTTTCCAGGATGGCAAGCGATGGTGAGTTTCTTAGTGTCTTGTTTTGTCATCGCATATGCCGTCGGACCTATTTCTTGTTTATCGTTGCGACGCATTTTACCGGATGCTAATCGATCATTTCGTTTGCCTGCGGTAAGCTTTATGTGTGCACTAGCATTTTATATTTGTAATCTCATTGTTTATTGGACGAAGTGGGATACCGTGTGGCGCATGTTAATTGTCATTGCGCTCGGTTATATTTTTCTTTTTTCTTATCGTTATATCTGGGGCAGAAAAGAAATGCCGTTGGATTTTGCAAAAGGTTATTGGTTGTTTCCATACTTTGCCGGCATTGGTTTAATTTCATATTATGGCGCTTTCGGCGGCCAAAACGTTATAAAATTTGGCTGGGATTTTCTCGTGATTGGTGTGTTTAGTTTAGTAATTTTCTGCTGGGCAGTGAAATCGAGACAGAAAGAATTTATTGGGGAAGAATCCTAACACCAAACATCGACTACTTTATTTGAGTCTCTGGAATATGGTTCCCCGGTTAACTCGCTAAGGCTCGTCCCCGAGGATGACGGGCCTAGAAAAGATGAGCAGTGATGTCGAAACAGAAAGAGTTTGCGGAGATTTCACCGTAGAGGTCGCATATCGTGCGCCCCGGCAAGCGTCAGCTTGCTGATTAAAAATATGCTTTTAAAACTTGGCAAATAGTCTTTGCGCATTATTAATACAAAAAGGTGTCAGACATTGCATTCCGCAATATTGCCAAATGCAATGCCTAAATATACTATCTCGTTGGCTTTCCAGGACATGTCCACGCACCTTGTGTTAATTTGGGTGCAAAAATGACCCCCTAACGGCCCTTATTTGGTTTGAATATTGACCCCCCTCAGGGGAGAGTAAACTGCCTCATGTTGATAACAATATGAGGAGGGTTAGGAGGATGTTAATTGTGGAAACAATAGCCAAAATACGACGCATGTATCATGTGTATGGCAAGGGGTTTAAGGCGATAGCTCAAGAGCTACAGATGTCGAAAAACACGGTTAAAAAAATCATTAAAGATGAAAAGACAAGGCAGACATATGAAAGAAATGTGCAGCCCTATCGTGTGTTGGAGTCATACAAAGAGGCGCTGACTCAGCGCCTAGAATTCGACAAAAAAGAACCACAGAGACGCAGGCGAACCGCTAAAAAGCTGTTTGAAGAATTACAGGAAGATGGCTACTCAGGCGGATACGATGCAGTTAACGATTTTGTAAAAACCTGGAAAATAAAAAATCATCTTAAAGAATCGAGCGCCTTTGTTCCCTTGTCATTTGCACCGGAAGAAAGTTTTCAATTTGATTGGGGCACGAAAGATGCTTTGAAAAGCATCAACGCATTTATAATCCATGGCATTATGTGCCTATTTTAAAGCGTAAACCAGGCGCTTTGCGTAATGGCGCACCGTTTAAAGAGTTTAAGCTTCCCGCATCAATTCAACAGGTTCAGAAAGAATTATCGATGCATCCAGATGGCGATAAGGAGTTTATCAAGATTCTATTAGAAGTTCGAGAACACGGATTAGATAAAGTTGATAAATTTTGTATGGCGGTTTTATCTGAGGGCATTTGCAATGCAGATTTAATTGTTCGGCGTATCAAGCAAAAACCTCAAGTTCATTCAGAGCAAACGTTGTTTTTAGAATATCCGCTTGATTTCGATTGTCATTGTTATGACGAACAACTTTTAACACAGGCAAAACAGGAGGTGACAAATGATCGAATTAATTGAAGCATCATTAAAAGAACTTCGTTGTCATGGCATGCTGGAGAATTTTCGAGACATTCTAGAAACGGCAACAGAAAAACAGGATTCATTGCTTCACACTTTTCAACAGTTATTAAAAGTTGAAATTGAATACCGAAAAACAAGATCATTAATGTATCGTTTAAAGCTGGCAAAATTATCGCAGATAAAAAGTCTTGAAACGTTTGACACGACAGAATTAGCTTTAGAAAGAAAAGTGCTAGATGAATTAACTGAGTGCAATTATATTCAGAGAGCAGAAAATATTTTATTGATCGGTGGTTCTGG
>SDBS01005452.1_pt1 | contig 12394 bp, 16 predicted proteins | sample 2277091 | NCBI WGS metagenome assembly SDBS01 (sample SAMN10404972, study PRJNA504765) | marine sediment metagenome | isolation source: marine sediment core GS10_PC15, 163 cmbsf | place: Arctic Ocean: Southern Knipovich Ridge | collected 2010 | reverse complement strand
GGGGATTGAACTTCCAATCACTACTAGAATTGTAATTGCTACTGGTGTTCTTTTATCTAAATTTTGGTATCTTCTCCCTATAATTGCTTTTGCCGTTGTGTTTTTAGTAAGAATATCTTTAAGAACAAAACTTGGAAAGCTAACAATTGACGCCTTAGTTTTAAAAATTCCTATTGCTTCCCCTATTATTAAAAAAGCCAACTCTGCATATACGGCCAGGACTTTGAGTTCTCTTATTACTGCCGGAGTGCCTATCGTCAGGTCTCTGAAAGTTGTTTCCGGAACTTTAGGGAATATTTATTATAAAAAGGCGCTGTTAAAAGCAGCCGAGCAGGTTGAAAAAGGAAACAAATTAGCGGATGCTTTAAGGCAATATAAAAAAATTTATCCGACCCTGCTTATTCAAATGATTGAAATCGGAGAAGAGACAGGTGAAACCTCGCATATTTTAGAAAAATTAGCCGAGTTCTATGGGAATGAGGTTACTAATGCCACTAAGAATTTATCAGCTATAATTGAACCCGTTCTAATGCTTATTGTCGGGGCAGTAGTGGGTTTCTTTGCTATTTCAATGATTCAGCCAATGTATAGCATGCTGGATGTATTATAGAATCATGAATCATGAATTAAGAATTAGGAATAATTCAAAATGAAAAAAGGTAAATCAAAGGGTTTACTCCCCACTTTTCCTAAAAGTGAGGGGTTTACCCTGACAGAAATGCTGATTGTTATCGGCGTTATAGGAATTCTTGTTGGGATTAGTACCCCAATATTTAAAAGATTTCAACCCGTTTTTCAATTAAACGGAGCTGTCAGGAATTTAGTTACTGACCTTCGCTATGCTCAACAACTAACAGTTACTGAGCAGAAGGAGCACTGTGTTCGTTTCTTTCCGGCAAGTAAAGAATATAAGATAATTCAATGTCAAGATGGAGCAGAAGAAATTCTTAGAACAATATCGCTTCAAGAAATTGATTCAATTACAGTCGCTGGTGATTTTAGTAATAACGAGGTAAGATATAATCCCTATGGAGCGGTAAAAGAAGCTGGCAACATTACTTTAGAGATAAATGAAAAAGCAAAAACCATTGATGTCAGACCATCTGGTTTTGTTAAAGTAATAGAATAGAATCATGAATTATGAATATTGTATTATTGTCGTTTTCGTCGTCGTATTCTTAATTCTTAATTCTTAATTCACTTATGAGAAATAGTTTTACTCTTATTGAATTAATAATAGCAATTTTTATTTTATCAATAGGAATTTCTGCGATTTTAACTATGTTTCCGTTAGGGATTCAGATAGCGAGGTCTTCTAAAATGGCTGCAGTAGCCGTTTATCTTGGCGAGGCAAAGATAGAAGAAATCATTTATATGCCTTACGAAGGAATTTCTATTGGCACCTTTAACGAACCATCTCTTCCTTCTCCCTTTACTGCTTACGAAAGAGAAACACGGGTGAGCTATGTTGATCCGACTTCTTCCGATCTTCTAGAAGTGGGGACTGATTTAGGTATTAAGAAAATAAAAGTAACTGTATCTTGGGATTCGCCTTTAAAAATTACTGACGAGAGCATTGAATTACTAACTTTAATTAGTAAAAAATGAAACATAAATATAATCCGAATCTACGAATGATATCCGAATCTACGAATAAAAAAGGTGGATCAAAGGGTTTACCCCCCACTTTTCCTAAAAGTGGGGGGTTTACCCTAACTGAAACGACTATTGTTATTGCTATCTTCGGTTTGATTATTGCTATTGTTTACTTGATTTTTATCTTAAATCAACGAGTTTATTCGGCGGGAGAAGAGATGGCGGAGATTACTCAAAATGGAAGGGTGATTTTAGAGAGAATGACCAGGGAAATTCGTCAGGCAAAAGAAATAGTTACTGAACTTCCTGAAGAAAGAATAGATCCTTCCAATGAAATTATATTTCAAGACGGTCATCTTTTTTTAGTTTCTGAAGAAGGCGCTCCCGTTTCTCCTTTCCTTTCTTCCAGCATTACTTTGGCTTCTACAGCTTCAACCATTGATAACTATTATAAAGATATATTTATAAAAATAATTGAAGGCGCTGGAGAAGGACAAGTAAAAAAAATTATTAGCTATGACGGAGGAACTAAAACAGCTGAGATTGAGACAGATTGGGATCCGACAGGAATTCCTGATGGCAGTTCAACTTATAAAATAGATACTTATTATTATTATATTCGTTATTACCGGGATAATAACTATATTTTGAGAGAGATTTTTACCTATTGTCGTTCAGACGACTCAATAAATTGTGCTTCGCCTGAAATTTATGTTCCCTGGGATGCTAGTCCTTCACCAGTAGAAATTACTCTTGAAGTACCCAGAATAATAGGAGAATATTTAACTGATTTAGAATTCTGGGGTTCTGAAATTATTAATATTGCCTTAACTTTAAAAAAGAAAGATAAAACCGTTGATTTTCAAACTAAAATTTTCGGAAGAAATCTATGAACAAAGGAACAGTTGTTATTATTACTTTCTTAATTTTAGTAACCTTAATGATTTTAGGTTGTTATTTTTTAACCTTTGTTTTAACTGAAACCAGAATTTCCAAAAGCCAAGAGGCGGGAACCCAAACTTATTATTTAGCTGAAGCAGGGATTAACGAAGCTATCTGGAAATTAAAAAATGACTGGGAACAGGATTTTATTACTTGCGTGAATGCAGTGGATTGTTCAGACCCAGCATGCGTAAATTGGTCAGCTAATTTTCCCAGGACGTTTTCCGATGGTTCTGGATATAATGTGGCTATTCAAAATTCTGCTTGCGGCAGAGGCGAAGTAATTTCCACTGCCACCTTGCCGCTTCCTGAAGAAAAAACAACCCAAAGGGTGGTCAAAACAATGGTATTTAAAGCTTTGGGTAGTCCAACCGAAGACGGTGCTATTTTTACAGGCGGATCCAGTGAACTTATTAAGATTAACGACGACAGCAAAGTGAAGATTGAAAAAGGTAATCTTTTCTGTGGTAGTGGTTTAACTATTGACGGAGAAAGCGTGGTTGAAATTTATGATAACCCAATCACTACTGATTCAGAAGGTCAAGCTTTAGTAGTGGGAAATCTTAATGTAAAAAGTGGTAGTACTTTGGATGTTTGCGAAGTTAAATGCGCAGCAAACGCCTGCTCCCCTTATCTCTCCCCTTGTCTCGGGAAGACCGGCTCGTGTGAAAAATGTCCGCCTGATGATGCGTCTATTCCCTTAGTTGATTTTGATTCTGATTACCCCGAGTGTAATATTCCTCTTAATTCTTTTAAATGTAGGGCCCAAGCAGCAGAGGATTTAGGGCAATGTATAGTTTCATGTAATGGCAGTTCTTGTTTTAGTCAGCCCAGTAAATGTATTTATTCTGCTTCAGAATTTGAAGACCTTTTATCAGAGGTAGGGGAAGGAGGAACTCTTACTCTTAATCTAGGTAATCTGCCTAATATTATTTTCTATATTGAATCAGGTACTGTTGAGTTAAAACAGGGCTGTCATCTTATTGTTAACGGGGTTTTAGTGGTTAATGATAATATTAAAATTGGAAAGAAAGGGCTTGGGGGCCAGATAACAATCAATCAACCCGATAATAAATCCCCATCTGGCCTCTTGGTTAGAAGAGATTTAGATTTTGGTTCACTCTCTGCTCTTGCTTTTCTTTCCCAACCCATTGATATTACAGGAGTAATTTATTCTTTGGGGAAGACGAATATGACGAGTGTGCCGGAGAGTTTTAATGTCCTGGGCGGAATAATAGCTAGAAAACTGGAGTTAAATAGTACGCCAGCCAACGCTGACCAGTGGTTAAACATTACTCTGGATAATGATATAATTTTATATGGATTGGGATATCTAATAGGCGGCGAAGCAGTAACGCCAAATCCTGACTTTTCTCCAATAATTACCATAGACCACTGGGAAGAGTCATATTAAAAATATGCTTAAATTTTTAACCTTAAAACCTGAAGCATTCGGATTGGATTTTTCCGATTTATCATTAAAGATTGCAAAACTTAAGAAAAAAGGGAAATTTTTGAGCTTGGCTTCTTGGGGGAAAATAGAAATAAAGCCAGGAATAATTGAGAAAGGAGAAATAAAAAATGAGGCAGCTTTAGCTAAGATTATTAAAGATGGATTGGGTAAAATTAAAGGAGAAAAAATAAGGTCAAAATACGTAATTGCTTCTTTGCCCGAGAATAAAGCTTTTATTCAAGTTATTAAAATGCCGAGAATGAAAGAAGAGGAATTAAAAACAGCTGTTCCGTTTGAGGCTGAGAATTATATTCCTTTGCCAATTGAAGAGGCTTATTTAGATTTCCAAATCCTTTCCCCTCTCCATAATCATTTAGACCACCTTGATATTTTAATTGCCGCTCTTCCTAAAAAAACTATTGATTCTTATGTTTCTTGTTTGAAAAAAGCAGCCCTTATCCCTTTAGCATTAGTGGTTGAATCCAAATCTATTGCCCGAGCTTTAATAAAAAATAGAGTAAGCCCCTTCCCTGTTTTCATAATTGATTTTGGGGAAAGCAATACTAATTTTATTATTTTTTCAGGTTACTCTCTACGTTTTACTTCTTCAATTCCAATTTCTTCCCAAAAACTAACTGAAGCTATCGCTAATGTTTTGAAAGTAGATTTAGACGAAGCCGAAAAATTAAAAATAGAACATGGTTTAATAGTAAAAAAAAGAAGTTCTGAGTCTCAAAAAAAAGTTATTGGAAGCGAGAAAATTTTTGAAGCAATGGCTCCTATTCTAAATGATTTAGTTGAACAAACCAAAAGATATATAAGATATTATTATACTCATGTCTCGGAGGGGTATCCTTCTCCCAAAGATAGAAAAATAAAGAAAATTCTTCTTTGTGGCAGAGGATCTAATCTCAAGGGCTTAACTGGTTTTCTTTCTAATGAATTTAAAATTCCAGTTGAGCCAGGCAATCCCTGGATAAATATTTTGCCACAACCCTTAAAAGAAGTGCCGGAATTACCATTTAAAGAATCACTTGGTTATACCACTGCTTTGGGATTAGCTTTAAAGGGAATCCAAAAATAGAATTTTCAATTTATTAAAAATTAGAAATTAAAATTTATCTATGATAAATTTATTGCCTCCTGCGGAAAAAGAAGAGTTTTTATTAGAAAAAAAGAAGAGAATAACAATAATTCTCTGGTTGTTAGTTTTGTTTTTTCTTTTTTGTTTAATTCTGATTTTATTTTCAGTCAGAATTTATTTACAAATTCAGGCTGAATCCCAAAAAGCTCTTTTAGATGGGGTCAGAGAAGAATTTGAGCAATCTGGAATTCAGGATTTCCTGGAAGAAATTAATTCAGTCAATTTAACTCTGACAAAATTAAATTCTTTTTATCAACAGAAAACTTATTTTTCAGAGATTTCAGAAAGAATTTCCGGAATCTTGCCTCAAGGAATATACTTAACCAATTTTTCTGCCATATTTGCTGTTGAGAAAGGAGAACACATTGAGGTCTCTTTGTCTGGTTTTTCTCCAACTGCTGATAGTTTGTTTGAGTTTAAGGAGAATCTTGAAAGAGAGGGTGATTTTAAAGATATTTATTTTCCTCCGTCAAATTGGGTGAAACTTATTGATATTAATTTCTCTGCAACCTTCAAGATAGATAAATGACTTATGACGTCTAAATAAATTTTGTTCTTGTTATTGTCGTCGTTAAACTATGGATCCAAAGAAAAAAATAATTGTATTTTCATTAATATTTGGAATAGCAGGTCTATCTTTAATCTGTTTTGTAATATATCCTCTATTTAAAGGAATTAAAAAGAATTCCGAAGAGCTTATTATTGCAAAAAGAGAATCAATTTTACTTCAAGATAAAACAGGAAAAATTGAGCAATTCATGAAAGCTTATGGAGATCTGAAGCCTGATTTGGAGAAAATAGACCATCTTTTCACTAACTCAGAAGCTCCAATTGATTTAATTAAATTTTTGAAAAAAACCGCAGATGATTCTGAGCTTTCAAATGATATTTCGTCTGTTTCTGTAAGAACTGCGGAAACTGATCCTTGGAGTTTTTTGGGTTTCCGAATAACCCTGGAGGGTTTTCTTCCTAATTTTTTAAAATTTCTTGAAAAAATAGAAACAGCTTCTTATTTAATAGAAGTTCAAAACTTATCTGTTAAAAAAGTGAGCGGAGGCGGACTTAATTTAGGGGTTAGCGCCACTTTGGTAATAAAAGTTTATACAAGATGAAGGTAGATACTAAGCAATTAAAAAAGTTTTTAGCGAAGCTGCCTTGGATTATAGCTGAACGCGCTTTTTTGGTCTGCTTGTTTCTTTTTGTCTTAGCTTTAATTCTCGGAGGATTTTCCTTCTACAAATATAATACTTTGGCTCAAAAGATAGAACTTGAAGCTCTAAATCAATCTCTCCTTTTGAAGGAAGAAGTTTATCAGGAAATTTTAGCAGTTTGGCGGGAGCAAGAAAAAAGATTTAGTGAGGCCGACTCAAAAGAGTATCCAAACCCGTTTGAGGAGTGGGTTTCGTTTCCTGAAGTAGAAACCTCTGAAGAAGAAGAGGAATTGACTGAATAGTTAATTTCGGGTATAATGATAAATTAAAAAGCCCCTGTAGTTCAACGGATAGAATAGGAAACTTCTAATTTCTAGATGGGGGTTCGACTCCTCCCAGGGGCACATGGCGGCCTTAGTGTAGTGGTTAGCACAAGAATTTGTGGAATTCTTAGGGGGAGTTCGAATCTCCTAGGTCGCCAAGTTTAGTTTTTACTTGAGATATTTTTTCTCGGATTAAGTATATTATGCCCCGTAGAGAAATTTCGAAAAGGTGTTTTCAAAGAAAACACCTAAAATTCCAACTACGAGGCACACTAATAATTTATTTATAATTTGAAGAATTTCATAAGCATATTATAGTATTTATTCGAAATTCTTCTACGGGGTATGCTTGATTTTTTTAACACAAGAATTTCCACTATTACCGGAACTATCATACTTCTTTTAGTTGCTGGTTCGGTTGGGGCAATGATATTTTGGCAGCTTCATCAATTTATGGCCATAAAGCTTAATGTGGTAGAATTAGAGATACTGGAGAAACCTTAAACAAAAAAACAGCCCCGCTTAGCGGGGCTGTTTTTTTTATTGAGTTTACCCTCACGACCAAACAAGGACAGTCCTCCGCTTAGCGGAGGAAAAATAACAAAGTTAGTCCTTGTTATGGTGTGAGGGTTTATTCTTTTTCTTCAAGCTTAACTTTTAGATTTATTTTCTTTTTCTCCCTTAAAATTTTTAGCTCAATTTCTTCTCCAATTTGACACTTTCGCAAGATATGTGATAAAGGATCTTTGGCAGTAACTTTTTTGCCCTTTGCTTCCAAAATTATATCAAACTCTTTAAGCCCGGCTTTATCAGCGGCTGACCCTTTAATTACCGCTGATTCGCCCAAGGTTTCTCTCACTATTAAAGCGCCATATTTTACCGGCAGCTTATTTTTCTCAGCCACCTCTTTTGTTAAAAGGACGTATTTCACTCCCAAGAAAGGAATTCTTATTTTTCCGTATTTTTTAAGCTCTTTTAAATCATCTTTAGCGTAATTAATTGGGATAGCAAAGCCAATATTCTGAGCTCCCATTACAACGGCAGTATTTATGCCAATAACTTTCCCTTCCATATCTACTAAAGGTCCTCCGGAGTTTCCCGGGTTAATAGCGGCATCGGTTTGAATAAGACCTCTTAATCTTTCTGCCCGTTGGGTCATTTGATCGGTTGCCTGGATATATCGCGACAATCCAGAAACAATTCCAGAGCTTAAGGTGTCGTGAAATTCTCCTAAAGCATTTCCAATTGCCACCACCTCTTCTCCGAGTTGAATTTTGTTTGAATCTCCTAATTCTAAAGAAGGAAGCTTTTCATCTTTTATTTTCAAAATAGCAATATCATTAATCGGGTCGCAGGCAAGAACCTTAGCGGGATATTTTTTCTTTGGTTCTAATATAACAGTATAATCGGCTTCTTTGTCAGCAACAACATGGCGCGAGGTTATAACATAGCTGTTGGGGGAAATAATAAAACCTGACCCTCCTCCTATTTTTGTTGGTTCTTTTTTTCCTTTTTTAAATTTCGGAAAAATAATTCCTCTTCCGCCAAAAGGCATTAGATAGAATCCTTCTATTTTGGGGAGGTCTTTGGAAATAACAATAGTTATTACTGCTGGACAGGCCTTTTTTGCAATTTCAACAATTGGCGAGTGGTTTTTCATATTATTTAATTGGATGGATATTAGTTATTAATAATTGTATTATACCAAAAAAAATGATTGTCAACAAGAAAAAAATATGATACCTTGGTATTAGAAATTGATCTTGCCCCTGTAGTTCAACGGATAGAACGCGGGTTTCCTAAACCTGAAATATAAGTTCGATTCTTGTCAGGGGCACTAGGTTCTCAACCTTCGGTTGACCAGCCGTAGGCTGGGATTCCTGCTGGGGGCACACCATGTAGTTTCCGCCCAAGGCGGATCAGCCTCGGGCTGACAATGGATAGAATAAGACACTCCCAACGTCTAGATGGAAGTTCGACTCTTCCCGAGGACACAAAAAGGTTCGCCCCATCATCCGATGGGGCGCCCAGTCGAATGACTGGGCGATTCTTATCGGGGGCATAATTGTTAATAAAATGTGGATAAAAAACCATATAGGACAAGATTTTAAGGGCTTGACCCTTCACATTTAGCTAAATGTGAAGGGTTGACAATTATCTCTGCTAAACTAATATAAAAAACGAGGGGGTGCGGGGTAAGATATTCCCAAAGGACAGCAGGATTTAATGAAGGAGGTTATAGGAAATCCCTGGTAATGTCCGAAACCAGCTTTAAAGATTTAACCGAGTTCGTTAGGCCTGTTCCCCCTCACCAAAGATCCTCCCGATAAGCGGGGGGTTTTTGGTTTGTTAAATTTTTGCTATAATAAAATATACTAACCCTACGAATTACGAATTAGTACGAATATACGAATTACGGATATAAGCGAAATTCGTAGCCGATTGCCCAAATTCGTAGATTCGTATTTGGCAATCGGAAAGGTCGAGAAATTTTTATACATTAAATATTTATGGCAAAAGAAAATCAAACTTCTCAAGAAGAAGGAAAATTAATTGGAAAGGTTACCCATTATTTTTCAAATATTGGGGTAGCAGTTATTGAATTATCGGATAAACTTTCAAAGGGAGATACTATCCGAATTGCCGGAGGAGAAGAGACTGATTTCACTCAAACGGTTGATTCAATGGAGATTGAGCGCGAAAAGATAGAAAAAGCAAAAGCTGGCGATCCAGTTGGCATAAAAGTTAAGGAGAAGGTAAGAGAGGGATACAAAGTATACAAAATATAACGATAACAATGACGATGACGATGACAATATTTGTCATTGTGACAAGTCATAGTCATGGGTCATTCATTTATGGATTATCAGATTCAACTTATTTTGCAGTTAGCCCTGGCAGTTGTTTTGGGCGCAATACTCGGCTTGGAAAGGGAATATAAGAGAAAAGAGGCAGGACTTCAGACCTATAGTTTAGTAAGCTTGGGAGCTTGTCTTTTCACTATAATTTCTTTTGAACTCTTTAATCTTTTTTCCAAAAGTGCTGGTGTTAATTTTGATCCTTCGCGAATATTTCAGGCAGTAGCTGTTGGGATTGGTTTTATTGGAGCCGGAGTTATTATCTATCGACAAGATCGTGTTGAAGGGATAACCACTGCGGCTGGTCTCTGGTGTTCTGCCGCTATCGGAGTGGCCATTGGAGCTAAATTTTATTTTTTAGCCCTTCTTGCAGCTCTTTTCGCCACTATTATTTTTATTGGTTTTGGCGAGCTTGAAAGAAAGCTTTTCAAGAAATAACTGCGGACAATATGACCTTCCTTAAAGCTCTTTCTGTTTTTCTTGGAACAGTAATAGGAGTAGGAATATTTGGTTTACCTTTTGTGGCTCTTAAAGCCGGTTTTTTTGTTGTTGTTTTATATTTTCTGTTTATGGTCCTAATCGCTGTTTCAATCCACTTTCTTTACGCTGAAGTGGTTTTAGCCACTAAAGGAACTCACCGTTTGCCGGGCTATGTAGAGAAGTATCTCGGAAAAAAATGGAAGAAAATCACTTTTTTCATTATGATCGTTGGTCTTACAGGAGCCCTCCTTGCCTATCTTATTGTTGGAGGTGAATTTTTAAATTTTCTTTTCGCTCCTTATTTTGGCGGCAGTCCTACTTTATATACTTTTTTATTTTTTGCTCTCGGAAGTTATTTGGTTTTTCGGGGCATCAAAAGCATCTCCGGGGTTGAATTATTTTTACTCATAGTTCTTTTAATTATTCTTGCTGCCTTTTTTATAAAAGCGTTTCCTTCCATTGATATTGATTATTTTAAAACCCTAAACCTGAGATTTCTAACCTTGCCTTATGGGGTGGTTCTTTTTGCTCTTTGGGGTTCTTCCTTGGTTCCCGAAATTAAAGAAATGCTTTCCCTAAAAACAAGGGGGATAAAAGAAATTCGCGCTGATTTAAGAAAAGTATTATTTTTGGGAATTTTTTTCGCCGCTATTATTTATCTTTTATTTATTTTTATAATTCTGGGAGCATCGGGACCTGGCACCTCTAAGGAAGCAATTTCCGGATTAGGAGGGGTCTTAGGTAAAAATATTATTAAATTAGGTTTTATTTTCGGGATAATTGCTTGTTTTACTTCTTTTATTAGCCTTGCTCTAACTTTAAAAAAAGCACTTTGGTATGATTTTGGCTTTCCCAAAAACTTTGCCTGGCTTTTAACCTGTTTCTTGCCCTTAATTCTTTTTCTTTTGGGGGTCAGAGAGTTTATTGGGGTAATAAGCTTTACCGGCGCAATAGCTCTTGGAATGGAAGGAATAATTATTGTTTTTTTGTATCAAGGGTTTTTGAAAAAAAAGTCCCCAGCCCCCCACCTTTTATTTAAAAGTGGGGGGTGGGGGATAAACCCTGTTCTCTATCTCCTATCAGGAATTTTTGTTTTGGGAATTATTCTTGAGTTAGTCAATTTTTTATAGTAAAATGATAACATATGCCGCTTTTAATTATCAATGAAAAAGAAATCTTTTGACCAAGAGCTATACCGAAGGGTCTCTCTTAATGAATTGATTCTTTTCAGTATTTTTTCAGTAGCAGAAAAAAAAGAAAAATGCACCTTTGAGGAGTTGATAAAAGAGTGTTTTATTTTATTTCCTAAGGGCTTTTCCTTTATCGGCTTTCCTAAGTGGCCGGATTCCCGTAAGCTTGACAGGCCGTTAAGGTCGCTTAGAAAAAGAAAATTAATCACCGGGAACCCCAAGACCTTCTTTGTTTTAACTAAAGCCGGTAAAAAAATAGCTGAAGAGGTTGCCAAGATTTTTAGGCAAAGGAAATTAAAATTATAAGAACCTGCCTCGCTAAACGCTCGGCAGAACCTTGATTCGCTAATGTATAAACATATAATCTTGAAATAAGAACCCCCCGCTTAACGGGGGAACCTTCCAGCCTGCGGCTGGTCAGCCGAAGGCCGAGATTCGCTAGGGTATATAAATATATAATCTTGAAATAGACAATGACTAATGATAATAACAAAATCAGGGTCCATATTTTTATTTCGGGAAGAGTTCAGGGGGTTTTATTCAGGGCTGAAACTCGCAGGAAAGCCAGAAAACTTGGGCTTTACGGCTTTGTCCAAAATCTTTCCGATGGCAGAGTTGAAGCGGTCTTAGAGGGAGAAAAGGAAAAAGTGGAAAAACTAATAGAATTGGCAAAAAGAGGTCCGTTCTTCGCCAAGGTCGAGAGTATTGAAATAAAAGAAGAGGAATATCAAGGCGAATTTGATAGTTTTGAGATAAGATACTAAGATTACAATGGCAATGACCAATGACAATGACAAAATTGTGTCATAAGTTATAGTCATAAGTTATAGTCATAAGTCATAGTCATAAGTTATAGTCATAAGTCATAGTCAAAAATATATGTATCTCTTTATCTTTATCGCGGGTTTCGGTGGAGGAGCCTTAAGGGGATTGGTGGGGTTTATAAAGCATCAGTTCTCTTACAAAAATGTAGAGTTCAAACTCTCTTATTTTGTATTTATGATGTTTTTATCTGGAATTGTCGGTCTTCTTACTGCCGTAGCCGTAAAAGAAACCGGGGTTACTTTTTTGGGCCTGGAATCTCTTACGCCGGCTCTGGCTTTTATTATTGGTTATGCTGGTGGAGATTTTTTAGAAAATCTTTATAAGATTATTATCAAAAAACCCTCATTGTATTAATAATCAAAAACCCTCGCCTTATGGGCGGGGGTTTTTGATTTCTAAAAGATTTTAACTTATCTTAAACCTCTGAACCTT
>SDBS01005451.1_pt1 | contig 12396 bp, 8 predicted proteins | sample 2277091 | NCBI WGS metagenome assembly SDBS01 (sample SAMN10404972, study PRJNA504765) | marine sediment metagenome | isolation source: marine sediment core GS10_PC15, 163 cmbsf | place: Arctic Ocean: Southern Knipovich Ridge | collected 2010 | reverse complement strand
GCGATTATGATAGAAGTCGGGGCCACCAACAAAACTCACCTCTTTGATTATGAAAGGGCTGTTACCGACCATACCGCGGTCTTATTAAAAGTACACCAAAGCAACTTTCAAATGGTCGGCTTCACCGAACAGGTCAGCCTTCAGGAACTGGTTGAATTCGGTCGCACAAGAGGGCTGCCGGTGGTCGAGGATCTGGGCAGCGGTTCTTTTATCGATTTTTCCGCTTATGGTCTCCGCCGCGAACCCACGGTCAAAGACACTATATCGTCGGGTGCGGCCCTGGCCACGTTCAGCGGCGATAAACTTCTGGGAGGACCACAGGCCGGGATCATATTGGGGCGAAAGGAATTCGTCAACCTTCTAAAAACGAATCCGTTAAATCGTGCCTTGAGGATAGATAAATTGACCCTGGCGTCGCTCGAGGCCAGCCTCAGGCTCTATTTGGACGAAGAAAAAGCCCTGGAGAGGATACCAACCCTGAAAATGATCACCGCCGGTTATCCGGAACTTCGGGCCAAAGCTGTCCGATTGAAGAGAAAACTGGTTAAAGCGGCCGGGAACGTAGCTGAAGTAACCTTGATGGAGGGCTTTTCACGCATTGGCGGGGGTTCCCTGCCGGTGCAGGAGCTAAAGACCAGTCTGATTGCCATGCGCCCTCTCAAAATGTCAGTTAATGCTCTGGAAGAGTGGTTCCGCTCACAACACATTCCCATCATCGGACGGATCGAGAAAGAAAAATTCATGCTCGATGTTCGTACCATACGGAAGGAAGACGAGGCCATAGTTATCAACGCTGTATCCGATCTGGCGGGCGAGGTATCCAATGAAAGAGTTCTTTAAGAGACTGGGGGCGGAGCTAAGCGTCGAGGATTTCGCCCGTTACGTTCGAATTCTGATTGACGATCTTAGCCCAATATTAAAATGTGAGGATTTCAAAGTCCATTTGTTGAACAGACCGAAGCAGGTTGAAAACTTGGAAAAAGGTTACGGCCAATCCCTGGCTGAGAATAAAATCTTCTACGACCCTGAACAGCGTGAGCTTATTCTGCCAGTCGTTTACGAAGATAAGCCTCTGGCTGTTTTGAGTCTCTTTTTGTCGCCTGAAATCGAATTTCCCCAGGCCGTCCATCCGTTTTTATTATCCATTATCAGTCAAGCCCTTGAAAAAATACTCCTTTATAAAATTAATATCACGGATCAGGATACTGGTTTGTACAATGAGGATTATCTCCAAGCTTTTCTCAGGAAAGAACTTAAAGATGTTGTTTTAGCCGGAACAGATCGTACCCGCCCCAAAGCACTGAGTCTTGACCGGCATGAAACCTATCCGGGATTAACCCTGTTGATAATTGAGATCGTGGATTTTCATGAATTGACATTATCCCGTGGTCGCCTGGAGGCTGCGGGAGCCGTTAAACTAGTGGCCCGCAAAATGGCCGAATTTTTCCCTTCTTCGAACTGTCTGGGAAGGGTTTCCCCCGGTCGTCTGGCTGTGGTATTACCGCAAAAAGATATCAAGACGGGCATGGATTTGGCCGGATCATTGCGAAGTTCTCTAAAGAGCGGGGATGAGAATTATTTTTCTGTAAACCTGGCCGTGGGTCTGGCGACCTATCCGCGGGATTTCATTGATGATATTTCGAAGACTGATACTTTGGACGGGGAGAGGGATCTGACCCATTCCCTGGTGACCAAGGCCGAACTGGCTCTAAACCAGGCTCTGGCCGATGAGAATAACCGTTTATTTACCTTTGGTGAGATACTGAAAAGTGGAGGCAGGATAGTTCAGATTTTACCGTTGGAAAGGGTTGTACTCAATCTCGGTCGAAACGTTGGGGCCGCGCCCGGTCAGGTTTTTGGGTTGAGTAGGGTCGAAGGAGAAGGCGGGGAAGTTGATTTTAAAGGCGAGGTGGTTTTATTTAAGGTTGAAGAAAATTTTTCCATGGGAGAAGTTATAAATTTAAGAAACTCCCTCAGCCGGGTTAAAGCCGGAGATATTTTGACCCTGAGTCAGGAGAGGCGGGAAAACTCGTCGGAAATCCACCAGAAGGGGTATGAGCAGAAGGACACCCTTTTGGGTATACCGGACCGGTCCAGTTTCATGGCTGCTCTTGACGACCGCATGGCCGATGAGGAAAAATTCGCTCTGTTTTTGATGCGGGTGGACGGATACGACCGGTACAGGGAAACAAGGGGCCGGCTGGCCAGTGACCAACAGTTAAAAGGTCTTTGTGAATTATTAGAGGAGGACATTCCGGAAAAGGCCTTTTTAGGCCGTTATAGCGCTGATTGTCTGGTCGTTTTATGCCCGGGAATAGACGAGATTGAATCATGGACTCTAGCCCAGGCATGGCAGGAAAAAGTCACCGGACGGCATCCTCAGACAGTCTCTATAGGATTGGCCGCCTTTCCTTGTCACTCCTTTAATAAATTGGATATCCTGGCCAATGCCCAGAGGGCTCTTGACCACGCCTCATTCTTCGGAGCGAATTCATCCGTGGCCTTCGACGCGGTCAGTCTCAATATCAGTGCGGATAGATTGTTTGACGCCGGTGATCTGGATGGAGCGATAGGTGAGTTTCAGAAGGCGCTGGAGCTGAACCCTAACGACCTGAACGTGCTCAACAGTCTCGGTGTCTGCTATGGACACCAACAACTTACGGATGAGGCCTTGAAGTGTTACAACCAGGTGCTCGAACTGGACCCGGAAAATCTGATGGCTTGCTATAACCAGGGATTCATGCTGGTCATGGCCGACCGTCAGCCAGAGGCTTTAGATAATTTCCGCCGGGCCGTGGAGATTGACCCCGGTAATTTCGATGCGCTCTTTCAATTTGGCAAAACCGCGTTGGATCTGGAGATGGTGGACGAGGCCATAACACATTTACAGAGTGCGGTTAAAGCCGAAAATATGAGGCCGATAGTCTATCGATATCTGGCCGAAGGTTTGATTCGGGCCGGACGCGACGAAGAAGCCATAGGTTCACTGAAGGCCGCAGTTCGAGTCGATCCCAAAGATTCCCTCTCCATGAGCCAGCTGGGGGCCTTATACCTGGACCGTGGCACGGATTCTGACGTGGCCTTGTCTCTAACCCGGCAGAGTGTTGATCTCGATCCCGCGAACAGTATATTCCGAGAGCGATTGGCCAGAGCCAGGGCGGAGGTGGGAGATTTGGCCGGAGCGGAGGCCGATTATATTAAAGCGCTGGAGATGGGAATCGAGGGTCGGGAAATTTATTTTAGGTTGGGACAGATAATCAAGGAACAAAATCGGCCGGAAGAGGCCAGGGAATGGTTCGAGCGCGCGGTGGAATCAGACGTTGAATATCAGCCCGCTATTCAAGCTCTGGCTGAAATGGAGGAGTCAGAGCCCATGGATAAGGAAGGTGTTCAGGAAGAAACTCGAATGTGAATATAGAGATCGCCGCTACCGCCCCGAGAGTAGTGATGGCCCATTTTTTTTAATCTCAAGCGGGCGCCATCTTTGATACCGGCTGGGATTTTTACCGAAACTTTTTGGGATTTCCCATCGCGTTCATAAAGCAGTTGAACCTTAGAGGCGGATCCGATTTGGTCTTTGGTCACTGTTAAATTGTAGTTAATGTCATGGGTTGCTGTGGTGCCGATAAGGCGTTTCATTCGTTGTTTGATGGATTTATTGAACCGTCTCCAGACTCTGTCCAAAATACCGGAAGAATCAGAGCCCATCCGGACCGATGGGTGGGGTTGAGTCTGTGGCCGGGCTCCATCCGGTTCTTTGAACTGGTAATTGCTTCTGGCGCGGCCGGATCTAGGTCCGGTGAAAAAATAACCTCTTATATAAAATCCCTGGCTGCCGGGAAAAAGGCGTTGAAATAATTGTTCATCGAAACGGTATCCGGATCTTCTAAACTCCCGGCCCAAATCGCGGAAGGCCTGACGCGCATGGGCGCTGGCAAAGAATTCTCGAAAGATGTCCTCTCGATTGAAACTGAAACCTGTTTCCGGCCCGGTTCCGGATTCGTATCCTGATTTTAAGGTTTGATTGTATTGACGCCGTTTTTCCAAGTCTATTAATACCGCGTAGGCCTCACTGATGAGCTTAAATTGTTCTTCGGAAGAATTGTCGCCAGGATTACGGTCCGGGTGATATTTCAGGGCTAAACGGCGATAGGCATGTTTAATCTGGTCAGAATCGGCGTTTTGATCAAGTTCCAGGATTTGGTAATAATTTTTATCAGGACGCATCGGCGTATTCCTTGAAATCTTCAAAGAAGTCTCTAATGCTCATAATACCAAATGAGGAAAAACCCCACAAGGCCCGGGATTATAAACCCAGATTGAGGCCTATCGAGGTTTTCCCGGTAAAGGTCGAGAACAGGGACGCAATCTGCCTCCGAGATCCGGCCCACATTTCACCTCAGCCGTTGTTTTTAACTTCCTCCGCTCACCTCATACTCCCTTTACTGGACGGCCGGAACGACCTGAGAGACGTCCAATTGGTCTTATTGCGCCGCCTGGGCCGTCTGATTGACTATGAAATAATCGAAGATTTGGTCGAGAGACTAGATGAGAACTTATTTCTTGAAGGAGAGAGTTATGACCGATATTTGCTTGATTTAAAAACTGAATTTATGGAAAATCCTATCCGTCCCGCGACCATGGCCGGTCAATCTTATCAATCGGACCCAGTGAAATTAGCCGGTCAACTCAAGGATTATTACGGGCATCCTGCCGGGCCGGGTTCAGAGGATAAAATAATACCGTCAAAACCTCCGCGCGGTTTGATAGCTCCCCACATCGATTTTGACCGTGGAGGCCCTTGTTATGCCTGGTCTTATAGGCAACTGGGCAATCTGAGTTCTGCTCCAAAATTAGTGGTAATCCTGGGTACGGCGCACAGTCCTATGAATAGTTATCTGACTCTCTGTGATAAGGATTTTGAAACCCCGTTAGGTCTGGTCAAGTGTGAAAAAGATCTGGCTCAAGAATTAATTAATCTGCTTGGCCGTAAAATAATTGCTGATAGTTTTATTCATCGGGGGGAGCATTCAGTCGAATTCCAGGCAGTCTGGCTGAAAAGTGTCTTTAAAGGAGAGGACGAAATACGGATTCTCCCATTTCTATGCGGTTCTCTCATCCCACTGGCTGAACAAGGCGGACATCCGGAGAATGTCGAAGAGTATAATCATATACTGAATACATTGAAAAACCTCCTGGATAGCTGGAAAGAGGCGAACGGCCCGGTCATGATCATCACCAGTGTGGATTTGTCCCATGTTGGTCCCCAGTTCGGTCATGACTTCAGGATAACTGAAGGCGTCAAAAGGGAAGTACGCGAACATGATTTAGATCTTCTGGCGAAAGTGTCACGGAGTGACCATAATGGCTTTTTCCGGCAGATCGTCCGAGAACGGGACAAGTACAACGTTTGTGGCGTGGCTTCGATCTACGCCATGATGACATTGCTCGAGGAAACCGAAGGCCGCATTCTCTCTTACGACCAATGGGTAGAAGAGGGAGGTAACGGTCTCGTTTCCTTCGCCAGCCTTATCTTCTCTTGAGTCGGCCCGCCTTTCGTCCGGCGCTTTACCTGACGGATCTGGAGTGCTTGGGTATTGGAAGGGGTAAACTTGGAAATTTTTCTGAAATAAAAATTCCGGAAAATGTTCTCAAAAGTCCTAAGTTACGAAAAAGTTGACAATTAACCGTAAATATAATAAAAATCAGGCACATAATTTGCCAGGCTTACTATTGTGTTTCCACGATTTTCAGCCTTGATTCTCTTTATACCCGAACCGGCCTAAGCCCGTTTTCAGCTGAGAGTAAGTGTGAATTGAAGAAACGAATTCTCGAAGTATTTGCGGAGCATGTACAGCTCGTTGAAGAGGCCAAAGACAGAGCCTCCTTGATCGTGAATGCCGCCGAAATGGTCGCCCAGGCTTTTACCTTGGGTCGAAAGCTCTTGATCTTCGGCAACGGTGGATCCGCCGCAGATGCCCAGCACATTGCCGCTGAATTTGTCAACCGCTTTCTCATTGAACGCCCATCCCTCCCGGCTATAGCCTTGACCACAGATACATCAATATTAACCAGCGTGGGAAACGATTATGGCAGTAGAAGAATTTTTTCTAAACAAATCAAGGCCTTAGGACAGGAAGGAGACGTGGCCCTAGCCATCTCCACCAGCGGTAACTCCCCAAATGTGCTCGAAGCCCTCGATGTGGCCAGAGAAAGACAGCTAAAAACAATCATCATGACCGGAGCGGGGGGCGGAAAAGCCGTAAAGTTGGCAGACCTATGGCTGGAAGTAAATTCAAAGACACCCCCTCGCACACAGGAGATTCATATTCTTTGGGGACATCTTATTTGCGAACTAGTGGATTTTATACTCTTCAAACGGCCGGGGGAGAACGGATGAATTCATTTTCCCTCTTGATCCACACTGGTTAAAGACCTATTTTAGTGATAGGGTTCTAGGGAAGATAGAGGTGTATCTGATAAGTACTTTGGAAAATGAGCGCGAGCCTGGTTAACTCGAGCAGTGGTTCATGGAACCATACAGGGTGTTAAATAGTTAGGGAAAATAAAGGCTCGTTCTCCAGAAGAAGAAACGCATCGATTCAATTCGGGCGGAAAGAATACCTTTATTAGATCGGTTGGTTTCTTATTCAATAAGACGGCCGAAATAGGGAATAAGCCTTGGAGATATTAATCGAGACCGATGAATTGAAAGTAAAAGCCGATCTATTTGATACTGCTACGGGCAGATCTTTGTATGAAACCATTCCCTTCGAGGCAGAGGTCAGGACGTGGGGAGATGAGATATATTTCGAGGTCCCCGTGGCAGAGGAACTGGACGAAACGGCCAAAGAGGTGGTTGAGATTGGTGATATCGGGTATTGGCCGACAGGAAGGGCCATGTGTCTTTTTTATGGCCCAACCCCGATGAGCCGGGGGGACGAAATCCGTCCGGCCTCGGCTGTAAATATAATTGGCCGAATTAACGGTGAAGCTACTGTTTTCAAGGGTGTTCCAACCGGCACGCGAATTAGAATCAGCAAGTAGTTCGACCAAAGAAGAGAGAAGGTGGCACACATGCCTATTTATGAATACCATTGTCTTAAATGTGATTTCGATTTTGAGGAGATAGTGTTTTCTTCCACCGAAGAGATTACCTGCCCTAAATGCGATGAGACCAAACTTGAAAAACTAATGTCCGGTTTCAGTTTTAAAAATGGTTCAAATTTCAGCAGTTCGGCCGGTCCATCATGCGGCGGCTGCTCAAGCTCGAATTGCAGTAGCTGTAATTAAACCGTGTTTTGGAAGTTTAGAATTTTAATTTCTGAAGAGAGTCTAAAAAAAGTGATATGGGCCAAGATCAATGTAATTGGATCATTGAACATTTTTTAAGATTGCTTAGAGTAAGTTTTCGCGGCCCGAGTATTAATTTCCCGGGCTCGCTTTAATTAAGGGGTTTTTTTTAGTACTGGAGGATGAAACTGACCACAATCAAGATCGGCACCAGAGGAAGCGCCTTGGCCCTGGTTCAAGCCAACTGGGTCAAGGATAAGCTTTCAAAACAGTTTCCGGATCTGACCATCGAGCTGGAGATCATCGAAACCAAAGGGGATAAGATCCTGGACGTTCCCCTGGCTAACGTCGGAGGGAAAGGCCTTTTTGTGAAAGAAATTGAGGAAGCCGTTCTTGACGGCCGCGCCCATCTGGCCGTTCACAGCATAAAGGACGTTCCCGCCGAGTTCCCGGAGGGCTTGGGCATAGTGGCTGTGGCCGAGCGGGAGGATTTCAGGGACGTGCTTGTTTCCAGGGACGGCCTGAAACTGGATGAATTACCTTCTGGGGCCAGGATTGGCACCTCCAGTTTAAGACGTCGGGCTCAGTTGCTCAACCGCCGGCCGGACTTGAAGATAGAATCGATTCGAGGAAACGTAGAGACAAGGCTCAGCAAAATCGTGACTGAGAATCTGGATGGCGTCATTCTGGCCGCGGCTGGATTAAATCGTCTGGGCCTTGCTCACAAAATCACCCAACATCTGGAACCGGGCGTTATGCTCCCGGCCATTGGGCAGGGAGCCCTGGGATTGGAAACCAGGATGGACGATAAAGTCGTACTGGTTATAATTTCATTTTTAGATCACCGAGACACAGCCGTATGTGTTAAGGCGGAACGAGCCTTTCTCGAGCGGCTCGAAGGGGGTTGCCATGTACCTATCGCCGCCTTGGGAGTTCTTAAAAAAGATCGGCTTCAATTAACCGGATTAGTGGCCGATCCGGACGGACGGAAGTGTCTTCGGGACCGGCTTGAAGCAGAGCCGGAGGAGGCTGAAGAATTGGGTAAATCCCTGGCGGAAGAACTTTTAGATCGAGGGGCCGACAAGATTTTATCCAGTATCGGCTAAATAAACAACCAAAAGAAATAATTTGTATGGAAGGTAAGCCGGAGAAAACAGGAAAAATCTATCTCGTTGGCGCTGGCCCAGGTGATCCGGGCCTGATGACCATAAAGGCCGTCGAGTGCCTGAAGCGAGCGGAAGTGGTTATATATGACTTCCTGGCAAATCCGACTTTGCTGGCCCATGTGTCCCCCGACGCTGAAGTCATTTATGTTGGGAAAAGCGGTTCAAACCACACTTTAAGCCAGCAAGGCATAAACGATCTAATTGTAAAAAAAGCCCTGGAAGGCCTGATTGTGGTTCGCCTTAAAGGAGGAGACCCCTTCATTTTCGGCCGCGGAGGTGAGGAGGCCGAGGAACTGGTCCAGGCCGGAGTTGATTTCGAGGTTGTTCCAGGTGTTACGTCGGCCATTGCGGTACCGGCTTACGCTGGTATTCCGCTGACCCATCGCGAGCACACATCCTCCGTGGCCTTTATAACCGGCCATGAGGACCCGACAAAATCCGAATCTTCTCTGGATTGGGATAAGATCGCAACCGGTATAGGCACTCTGGTTTTTTTAATGGGAGTGGACAATCTGACCGGTATCACCGCTAGATTAATCAAAGCCGGACGAGTTTCAGATACACCCGCGGCCGTTATTCGGTGGGGAACCACCCCCGAACAAACAACCATAGTTGGCACCCTGGAGGATATTGCTTCAAAAGTCCAGGCCGCCGGATTGAGGCCGCCGGCTATTCTGGTGGTAGGCGGTGTAGTGAGCCTGCGATCAATCCTGAATTGGTATGAATCTCTGCCGCTTTATGGAAAACGGATCATGGTCACCAGGACCAGGACACAGGCCAGTGCTCTTTCCTCCGCTCTCACCAGTTTAGGCGCCGGTGTCATCGAGTGTCCAACCATCCGACTGGCCCCTCCGGAGGACTGGTCACCTGTTGATCGGGCCCTGGAGGCGCTGGCCGATTTTGACTGGCTGGTCCTTACTAGCCCCAACGGCGTTGATTTTCTCTTCAAACGTCTTCATGAAAATGGTTTCGATTCTCGAATTATGGCTCCTGTGAAACTGGCGGTCATCGGACCAGGTACGGCGGAAAGATTATTGAAATTCGGTTTAAAGGCCGATCTCATGCCCAAAAAATTCGTGGCCGAAGACCTGGCCAGAACCCTTATTTCAAGTGGAGTGTCCGGTCGTAAAGTCCTCATGGCCAGGTCGGCCCAGGCGAGGACGATTCTGCCGGAGGAAATTACCAAGGCCGGGGCCGAAGTACGAGACATCATCCTGTACCAGACTCTCCCGGCTGAGGGCTTACCGGAAGACGCTCGGACCGCGCTTGAGCAAGATCAGTTAGATTTGGTCACTTTCACCAGCTCATCAACCGTGTCAAGTCTGATGGCTCTCTTGGACGGTCCGCAAAAAGAGATCGTATCCAAAATAAAGGCGGCCTGTATTGGCCCCATCACGGCCCAGACGGCGCGGGAGGTTGGCCTGGATATAGTAGTGGAAGCAAAGGAACACAGTATAGAGGGTTTAGTTGGAGCGATAAAAGGTTTTTACGGGCCGGGTGATAATCAATAGGGCAGGAACATCGAAAAGGCTGCCGAAAAGCTATCCGCAACACTCTGGTCAAAACTCAATCGGCTTAATAGTCGAGAAAGTGTATCTTTGCTTAGGCCTTTAAAGACTCGCGTCAATAATGTATACCAACCAATCTCGAATTAAGCCCGAGAGTCCCGCGGGCCGGGATTGGACTACCCTGAATAGCCGTTTTATAATATGAGTGATCCTTATTCAATTATTCCTGAAGAAAGCCGGATAGGCGCTAAACCCATCGACTATGCGGTCGATCTCAATCCAGCTCAATACGAGGCCGTGACCAATCTGCACGGCCCCATCTTAGTCGTGGCCGGGGCGGGCTCAGGAAAGACCCTGGCCCTGGTCTATCGTGTGGCCTATCTGGTGGAGCAAGGGGTTACTCCGGAATCTATACTTCTCCTCACGTTTACCCGGAAAGCCGCGGCCGAGATGCTGCGCCGGGCCACCAGCCTTGTCGGCCCGGGTTGCGACAGGGTTTCCGGCGGGACATTTCATTCGCTGGCTCACGAATTGTTCCGAAAAGGATGGTCCCGCCGTCTCGGGTTTCAGACCGATTTCAGTGTTATTGACCGGGGGGACATGGAGGAGCTTATTGGTCAGTTGAGAAAGCAGTCCGGGTTTTCGAGCAAAGACAAGCGCTTTCCCAAACGAAACACTTTAGCCAGTATCATCAGTAAGGCCAATAACAAGGCGTTGAGTATTGGTGAACTGGTGGCCTCCGAGTACGTGCACCTTTTGCGCTACGCGGAAGAAATCCAGGCACTGGCTCGTGATTATACAATTTATAAACGTGAGGCCGCCCAGGTGGACCTGGACGACCTTCTTATTCTCCTGGCCCAGTTACTTGCCCAGGATTCCGAGGCCCGGGAACAAATCGCGGCTCAGTATCAATACATCATGGTTGATGAATTCCAGGATACCAATTTGATACAGGCTGAGATTATCCATTTACTGGGCAGGGATCACGGCAACGTTATGGTCGTGGGAGATGAGGCCCAATCCATATATTCTTTTCGAGGGGCCAGCTTTAAAAATATCATGGACTTTCCAAAGAGGTTTCCCGGGACAAAAATCATTCGCCTCGAAGAAAATTACCGCAGCCGTCAACCGATACTGAGCCTGACCAATCACATCATCTCCAAGGCCAGAGAGAAATACGATAAGAAACTATTTACCAGGCGTGAGGGAGGGGAACTGCCGAGCATTCTGCCCGTGGTAACCGAAGAAGAGCAATCCCTTTTTGTCTGCCGAAAAATCCGGGAATTAATCGAGTCTGGAGTTCAGCCAAATAAAATAGCGGTCTTGTTCCGAGCATCACGCCATTCGTTCAATCTGGAAATTGAACTCATGCGTCATGACCTGGATTACGTTAAGTACGGAGGACGCCGGTTCCTGGAAAAGGCCCACATTAAGGACCTGCTTTCCATCCTTAGAGTCGTGGCCTCCCCCCGGGAGGGGGTCAGCCTCGCGCGTATTCTTCTTCAGGTCGATGGAGTGGGACCCAAGACCGCGTCCAATATTGTTAATTGGGTCGAAGGCAAACGGGAAAATATGGTTAAATTGCATGAGTTCCCAGCATCAGGCCGGGTGAAGAAAGCCCTGGTTCCCTTGTCCGGACTCTTGAGTGAAATCGGAATGAAAAGAGTTCCGCTGGATGAGAGAGTGGAACGGGCCTGGGAGTTTTATCAACCGATCATGGAGGCCAAATTCGACGATTATCCTGAAAGAACAAGAGATGTGGCTGAGTTTCTACGCATTGCCCAGACCTATAAAAACTTGAATCTCCTGCTCTCCGATATGGCCCTGGAACCCCCCGACGCGTCCCTATCCGGAGCCAGGGCCCAAAGCCCGGCTCAGCGGTTGGTGCTATCCACTATCCACTCGGCCAAGGGTCTGGAATGGCACACGGTCTTTATCATCTGGGCCACGGAAGGACGCTTCCCGGGACGATTTTCAAAAGGCAGCCTCGATGATCTGGAAGAGGAAAGACGACTAATGTACGTGGCTGCGACCAGGGCTGAGGAAAAATTATTTTTTATTTGCCCTCCAGCCATGGACAATGAGGCAGACAATTTATTCGGAACCGGAGTTTCGAGATTTCTGGCGGACGTACCGCCCGATCTGGCCCAGATAGGCCCGTTTATGAGCGCGGGGATTGGAAAACGATCGATAGTTCCCACAGCCCCGGCTCCTCCGCCTCCGGGTGGATTCGGACTCAATGAGCGGGTAACACATCGCACCTTTGGTCTGGGGAGTATAGTCAGAGTGATTTCTGACAAAAAAGTTGCGGTTGATTTTGACCACTTCGGGGTGAAAACACTTCTACTGGAATTTGCCGGTCTGAAAAGAATACCGGATTAGAACGGTTATTTTGTTTAGCTGACGCGGACAGGCGGCTGGCTTCTATT
>SDBS01005450.1_pt1 | contig 12397 bp, 12 predicted proteins | sample 2277091 | NCBI WGS metagenome assembly SDBS01 (sample SAMN10404972, study PRJNA504765) | marine sediment metagenome | isolation source: marine sediment core GS10_PC15, 163 cmbsf | place: Arctic Ocean: Southern Knipovich Ridge | collected 2010 | reverse complement strand
GTTGAGTAGTACTTGCAATGGTATATTCATTATATAATTTACCGCTGAGTAGATATCCCAGATAATCAGGTACTGTCAGGAATTTTTTTGCTGATTTTAATTGCTCCGCATTTTCTTTAATGTGAGATGCAAGTTGAAACAGAGTATTCAAATGCAGAAATTGTATGCCGGTAGAAAAGTAAATTCTATCTTTATCAATTTTTTCAAATACTTCTTCCATAATATTTTCTGTCCGTGAATCCCGATAACTTATGGCATCACCAATCAGATTATTATTTTCATCAAGCAATACATAATCCACACCCCAGGTATCAAGTGCTATACTTACCGGATAAATGTCCATATCATGACATTTCTTGATGCCTTTTTTTATCTCCTCAAATAAATAATCAATCTCCCAAACCAAGTGATTATTTTTATTTACAGCAAGATTTTCAAATCTATGGACTTCTTTAATTTCAATTTTATCGTTTTTTATAAAACCTAATATATGTCTACCGCTTGATGCACCTATATCGACAGCTAATACAGCGTATTTTAAATAACTACGCATTGTCACAAGTAAGGTTTTTCTGCTAGGCTAGCAAGCCAATTGCAGTCATAGCAATAGCTACGTCGAAATTGGATGGCTTTGCATAGCCTAAAAAGATGCTGTGAGAGTGGGTTGGTATTTATAATACGTTGTACTAGTACATATTTCATAATTCATACCTCAAATATTTTTATTAAGAAATCCTCAAAAAATTAATACCTCAAGACAATGTAAGATTTTTTTAATCTTGATATAATTCACAAAGCCCTTTATTAAAACCGGGAAGTCCCGGTAACGGAAGTCCTCTTGTCTTAATAGTGTTTTCTAGTTTTAAAACTTCGTCCATTGGGATTTCTATAACCTCGCCGCATGCAAGTGCTGCTATTGTGGATTGTGCAAGCGCTTCAAGCATCTCAAGAAGTTCTAGCGCACGTGATACGCCTTCGTGATTACAAATAGTGATACCATGATTATTCATCAGATACGCATTGGTCTTTAAAATAACCGGATCAAATGCCGCAGCTAAATCATCTGATATGGGCTCTGCATATTCTGCATTTAGAATTGGTCCCACTTCAATAATCGGTTCAGGTAATAATGGTCTTGATAAAAGCTTGCTGTTTGCTATTGCAAATCCGGTTAAAATCGGCGGATGTGCATGGACAACGCCTTTTGCATCAGGACGTTTGTTTAAGATGTTTAAGTGCATAGGAGTTTCACCTGTAGGTTTTCTGTCAGGTGCGGCGTAAAGCACTTCACCTTTCATATTGACAAGCACTATATCTTCAAACTGCATAGTACGCTTTGCAACTTTTGTAGGCGTTATTGCCACCACATTTTCATCCGCTCTTATGGATAAATTTCCACCGTGTGATGTGACATATCCGATTTCACCGAGTCTTCTTGTCGTAGTTACCAGCTCTTGAATTTGGTTTTCATATTTTTTTTGTAAAGTATTCATTTTTGCTCCTAATTTCTATTTGATAAAATATTTTTTTCATAGTTTTTAACTTCATCAAGCCAGTTCGTTCCAACCAGTACATCATTTGATGCGCAATAATAATCCCATACTGCACCAAACGGATAGGCTTTATATTCTTCAAGCAATGCAAGACGGCTTGTATAATCTCCATCATCTTCAAGTGCTTTGAGTTTTTTAGTCGGCTCAAGAAGTGATGACAATAATGCTTTTTGCATTGCGCGCATACCGATTGTCCACGCAGCAATACGATTTATTGAGCCATCGAAGAAATCAAGCCCAATATGCATGCGTTTAAGCAAATCATTTCTGATAATCTCATGTGCAATTTCACGAAGTTCATCACTTAAAATAACAACATGATCGCTGTCCCATCTGACGGGTCTGCTTACATGCAACAATAATTGATCAATATAAAGTGAAGCTGATGAAATTTTATTTGAAATAACTTCTGTTGGATGAAAATGACCTGCATCGAGACATAATGCTATATCACGACTTTGGGCATATCCCATACAAAATTCATGAGAACCTACAACATAGCTTTCAGATCCAATACCGAATAACTTGCTTTCAACAGCATCAATATTATATTTCTTGTCGATCTTTTCACTTAAAATATCATCTAAAGATTCCATCATCCGCATTCTTGGTGCAAGTCTGTCAATCGGAATATCCTTATATCCGTCGATTGCCCAGATATTTGTAACGCATGGTGTACCAAGCTCTTTTCCGAAATATGCACCGATAATGCGGCTTCGTTTGCAGTGCTCTATCCAAAAATCACGAATGCCTTTAGAGCTCGAACTCAGTGTAAAACCCGTATCAGACATCGGATGAGAAAACATTGATGGATTAAAATCCATGCCTTGACAATTTTTTTTCGCCCAATCTACCCATGAAGTAAAATGTTTTGGCTCAATTGCGTCCCTATCTATTTTCTTTCCGCCGTTATCAAGATAAAATGCATGTAAATTCAGACGATGTTTTCCCGGTATCAATGAAAATACCATTTCTATATCAGCTTTAAGTTCATCGAAAGTCCTTGCTTTACCCGGATAGGCCCCTGTAACTTGTATACCGCCGGAAAGTGTTTGTCCGGTGTTTTCAAATCCACTGACGTCATCGCCTTGCCAGCAATGCATGGATAATGGGATTTTATTTAATGCTTCAAGTGCTTTTTTAGTATTCACACCTGATTCTGCATATCTTTCAGCTGCTAGATCATATGCTTGTCGGATATTATTTTTCATGATGATACTCCTTATTTTTTGCGATTTGTTTGTATTTATTTATAAGTTCAGGTAACTTTTTATTTGTATTATCATTTTTAAACATTGCATTCTCTGGGTTTTTTGTAGCTGCTATCTCATGTCCGATTAATGCCCAAGTAGTGTCAATCAAATGATGATATTCTTTTTCAGCAAGTTCCCTGCATATAAATTTTTGACGTGGTTGATTTATATCCTCACCTGATATTTGCATAAATCCATATTCATCACACATCTGCATTATTCGTGCAAGCTGCTCTTTGGTATTTCTAGAGGGCATAAAAGATACTGCATTAAAACCAATATCTTTGCAGACATCAAATACATCATTTAAATAATCATCCTCAAATTTTTGTGCTTTCTTGTCACCGGTCGGCGATCGCCCCACATCACCTAAATAACAATATGAGGGAATTGCATTAATGGATTTTGCAAATTTCACCGCTTTTTTAACCGGTATGGATTCAGATGATTTTGTATCAATATAAATCTTTTTTACAAAGCTGCCTTTAAGTATGTTCAATACATCATACTCATAAATACCTCATTTCACAGTTTTAAGATATCCAATCTGATTTCTGCTCAATGATATACCAAGTTTATTTTGTATAAAATCAATTAAAATCTGACCTTTGCCAATTTTTTTAATTATCTTCAACGTCAATGCAAATAATAAATGTCTTTCGGTGACTGTACCTCCATCATAAGCATATGAGATGGGCAGCACATCATTTTTAAAATCAATCGTTATTCCATGAGGTGAAATTATTTTATTAATATTTAGAATTTCTGATTTAATGCGTTCATTTCGAGCTTCTCTTATTGGTTTTAAAAATCTTTCAGCTTCATCTATTTTATCATGAGGTATTCCGTGGGTAGTAATATATGCTGATGTTATTTGATCCGGATTATTAATTCGTCTGCCATTTAAAACAGTATCACTCCAATCAGTGCGAATTTCATAGCCAATGGTTGTTGGTATCTTTATTATTGTACCTGCCTCAATAAATTCTTTTGCACCTGCTAGGCTGTCATGGTCCATAATACCGATTGATGCAAGTCCGCTTTTATATCCTTCCCAAACAGCATAAGTCGGTGAATATGGAGAAAATGAATACTTCGTATGTATGTGATTATTGGTTATATTGCTGCGCGGCTTAACTTCAATTTTGCCATCATCTAAAAGCTCTTTTAGCTTTTTAAGTGCATCAAGTCTATCTGCAGCTTTTTTTGCATTGAGTTTTTGTACTAAACTATCAAATAATTTCTTATCATCCATCATGTCATCTGCTGCCCGCCGGTTACGTTAATTGCCTGCCCTGTCATATAGCCTGCCTCATCGCTTGCAAGAAACACCAAAACATTTTCAACGTCTTCATACTGACATGAGCGTTTTAACGGTACTTGATTAATATATTTCTGGCGCACTTCATCTTCTGTTACACCCTGATTTTTCGCATATTGTTTGAACAATGACTTTGACCAAAGCGGAGAATCCAAAAGATTTCCCGGGCATATTGCATTGACCCTGATATTATCCTGTGCGAGTTCTAATGCGAGCGACTGCACAAGTCCTATTCCTCCGAATTTACTCGCTGCATATGCAGAATTTTTAAATGAGCCTTTCTTCCCTGATTTTGAATTAATTTGAATAATGCATGACTTTTCTGATTTTCTAAGATATCTTACTGCTGATTTTACAGTATTATAAAATCCGCAAAGATTTACATCTATGACCTTTTTCCAGGCACTGCTTTCAAAATCATCAATTGCACCGGATATAACTATTGCGGCATTACACACCAATATATCAATTGAACTAAATCTCTCAAATGATTTATCCATTAATGTATTGCAGCTATCCAAATTCGTTACATCCATCTTGACTGCAATAGCATTATCTATCATATCGGCTGTCTGCTGTGCACCTTCAATATTAAAGTCGCCTATCGCAACATTTGCACCCTCTTTTGATGCCCTTAAAGCAAGTGCGCGCCCTAATCCCTGCGCCCCGCCGGTAATCACAACTGTTTTTTTTAAAAGTCTTTGCACTTTATTCTCCTAAATGTCCAAAATCGCTCAATATTCCAACTTAATCAAATTGTATGCCTTTTTTATATTGGTGTCAATACAAATATGTTGGTTTTTGTTTTGTTTTTCTTGGTTACTGACCAGAGAGTCATTAATTTTAATCATATAACATGTTCTGTAAAGTATTATCTTTGAGCTTAATCAAATAAAACCTTTTTTAAGATTAGTTTTTTACAAATTCAGCAGGTTTATAAAATTTTCCTCAATTTCAACAAATCTATTTTTACCAAAATGTAATATATCAGATTTTCTAGGGTCTGTTGAATAATTGCTTTGTCACGATAGGTTTCTCTGCAATATAAAAAAATGTCAGTTTAATGCTTTTTTTTACTGCTTTAAAATGTAAATATGTATATTTCAAAGGTTTAATGAGGGTTTATGAATAATAGTTTGAGTTTGGTTTATTTGGTTATTGAACATATTGGTCAAATATGCTAATATGAGATTGACCACTTTGGTCTGTCCGATTAAACGTTATGAAAGGTGCTTTAAGTGGATAATATATTAAAAAATGTTGATACTGAAAAAAAGGATAGAATAATTAACAGTGCTCTACGAGAGTCTCAAAACATTTGCATTAAACCTTGTTGCAAAAAAAATAAATGATGAAATTGACTGGAATAACGGAGATTTCTTTATACGAATGAAACAAGTTGTATCCATTAAAATGGAGGTAACAAATCAGTATCCTCACATTTATGATTTTATAATATTATTTTATAAAAACAAAACAATTGATGAAATAAAAAAAATCAGCAATAAAATTTCACCGGATTTGATTAAGAAAGTCTATGCTCATAATATTGATTATAGTCTATTTAAAGAAGATATAGATTTAAAAAAAGCATTATCTATCATAATGTGGACACTTGAAAAATATGGAGAGGAATTTTTGAAATCGAAAGCCCAATCAAATAAGCCGTTTGATTTGGATAAGATTGAAAAAGAAATGAATGACTATATTGACATACTAAAAAGGACTTTTTATAAATAATTTTTTTAACTCGAAAGGAGCCAACAAAATGATTACTGTTGAAAATCTATATCATTCCTATAACAAGGATGATAACTATGCTGTAAAAGATGCAAGCTTTGAAATCCCAAAAGGTGAAGTTTTCGGATTCTTAGGCCCGTCAGGTGCAGGCAAATCGACAACACAAGGCATCTTAACCGGACTTTTACAATTGCAGAAAGGAAATGTTACAGTCGCAGGGTACGATGTAAAGGAAATTAAACGCAAAATGTTTAACCAAATCGGTATGTCGTTTGAGCAATCCAACGTATACAGTAAAATGACTGCTGAAGAAAATTTAAAATTCTATAGCAAATTATTTGATGTACCCACCCGTGATCCGAATGAACTTCTAGAGCTTGTTGGCCTCGATGGCAAGGGTAAAATCCGTGCCGGAGATTTTTCAAAGGGCATGAAGCATCGATTGACTTTTGCAAGGAGCATGCTTAATAACCCCGAACTATGGTTTCTTGATGAACCTACTACAGGCTTAGATCCTGCGATAGCTTCAATCATCAAAGGGATAATCAAAGAGCAGAACAATAAAGGTGTCACGGTATTTCTGACAACCCACAACATGTTCATAGCAGATGAACTCTGCAATCGTGTTGCATTCATTATAGATGGTACTATTCACCTCATAGACAGTCCCAAGAATCTAAAAATGCAATATGGCGAGAGCAAAGTTGAAGTCGAATACGGCAGATCAGGAAAGCTTATGAGCGAAACTTTGTCTACTGTGGATGCAGGTGATAAGAAAAAATTACAGGATATAATTGGAAAGGAAAATATCATGACAATGCACACTAAAGAGGCGACTTTAGAAGAAATCTTTATCAAGGTTACCGGAAGGGAGCTGGTTTAGTATGAAATTATGGTCTAGTTTCGTAAAGGAGCTAACTATAGCATCAAGAGGCTTCTACTTCTATGTTGAAATCGCAATGGCAGCAATACTCTTGTTTGTATTATTGTTTGTAATTCCTGAAAACTTTGACAGTAAAGAAAATGAATACTTGTATTTGGATTTCCCGACAACCGAAATTCAAGAAACATTTATAAAAACCTTTGAAGATTTAGACGGCGAACCTGAGAAAGTGGTATTGAAAGTAAAAAATGAAGAAATAAACGCATTATTATATGAGACGGAAACAAAAAAACTATATGTTTTCGAAACTGAAGAGGATATGGTAAAACTCGCTGAAAACAAACATAAAATAGGTGCAGCTATTATAATGAATGAAAATTTTGAATTACATTACACCTACTACACTCAAGGCAACGAGACTGAAAAGTACAACAATATTTTAAAGATAATACACGGCTATGATGATGTGTTATTATACGATGATGTTGAAAATCAAAAAGTCGAAATAATTTCTACTGATTATATAGAACTTACCGACAGAGAAAATATACTTCCTGTTATGTTGACTTTCAATGGAGCTTTGATGGGACTTTTCATAATGGCTGCATATATATTCCTTGACAAAAAAGAAGGCGTAATAAAAGCATATGCAATCACACCTTCTCCTGTGTGGGAATATCTATTGAGCAAGGTTTTGGTTTTGACGGTTACTGCGCTCATCACATCAATAATTATGATACTGCCGATAATGGGTACCAGAATAAATTATCTGCTGCTTATTGCATTTTTAATCACGACAGGGTTTTTTGCATCTGCACTCGGGCTGCTTATAGCAAGCTACTTTGATGATATGGTAAAATCATTCGGTGTAATGTATCTGCTGATGATAGCTATGATGCTGCCTGCATTATCATATTTTGCAGCAAGCTGGGATCCGTTATGGCTTAAATTCATTCCAAGTTATTACATCGTATATGGATTCAGGGAAATATTCATCAAGGGTGATACATCATATATTCTATTGATAGCATTAGGGTATTTGGTTGTTTCATTCATACTGTTTGCTTGGTCAAACATGCGTTATAAAAAAACGCTGTCAGTTTAGGAGGTATACGATGTTTAAAAACATGTTAATTATATTTTCAAGAGATGCAAAGGTAAGCATTAGAGATTTTATGTCGCTGTTTATGATCTTTATTCCTATCATCATAGCCATCGGAGTAAATTTCTTTGCTCCGAGTATTGAAGATACCACTGTCAATTTAGCCTTTATAGAAGGTGAAAACACAGAAGCTGTCGCATACCTTGAAGATTTTGCAAAAATCTCAGAATATAAAGACTTCGATGCACTTAAAGCAAGGGTTGCAAAAAGAGACAATATTATCGGCATTACAGGCAATGGCGAAGATGCATACATCCTAATTCAAGGAAACGAGCCTGAAGAAGTGGTTACTTTTGCAAAGCTGCTTAAAACATATTTTGAATACGACAGACAGATTGAAGACACAACGACTAAAATAATAGACTTCGGTGTTAAAATTCCACCTACAAAAATGCTTTGGGCAAATATGGGCATATTGTTGACTTCTCTTCTTGCGGGCATGCTGATATCGCTTAATATCGTTGAAGAGAAAATGGACAATACGATAAGTGCTATAAATGTTGCACCAATTTCCAGAAAAGCATGGATATTCGGAAAAAGCATAATGGGCATACTGGTTGCACTCATAGGATGTACGGCAATGGTTTTGATTATGGGCTTAGGAGGCAGAGTAAATTTTGCGCAGCTTCTGATATTCGTCTTTGTATCATCGCTTATCAGCATTATGATAGGATTTTTGGAGGGTGTAAAAAGCGACGATGTAATGACAGCTGTTGCAAGCACAAAAATGGTAATGCTGCCGCTGGCTGCCTCTGTTGCAGGATATGAATTTCTAGCTGCAAAATGGCAGTGGACAATGTACTGGTCGCCGTTTTACTGGGTATATAAAGGAAACCTTGGCATACTGGCAGGGGACTTATCTTGGCTTCAGCTGCTTTTGTATTCCGGAATAATACTGGCTATAGCGGCATTAGTATTTGCATATACCGCCCCGAGAATCAGAAAAGGACTTGAGCAGTAAAAATTCATAGAGAATGAAATATATTTATTGTATAATATATTTATATAGGGACTGTTGAATAATTGCTTTTTATTGATTGGTTAAGATAAATGAAATATAAACCACCAAGCAGTGATAATGAATTATTGGGCAGTCCCATGAAAGACAAAAAAAATAAAACTAAATTTTGAAAGGGGTAAAATATGAACGGATGGGCAATAGGCGGACTATTATGCATTATCTATGCAGCAGCGGTTGGAGGATTTGCACTGAAAAGATCACAAGGACTCTATAAGCTTGTAAAAATGAAACTTGGCAAAAACATGACCGACGAAAAAGCAAGGACAATATCTTTAGTCATGGCAGGCATCATAGGCGTTGCAGGTATTGTGTTTTTTGTACTGGCGGGCACAATATAAAACAAAATTATTATAATAAATATAATAATACTAATTTAAAGCAGTAAGCTTATTTGCTGCTTTCTTTTTTTTTCGTTAAATAATTCATCTTTATAAAATAATCAATTTACTAATAACATATTTCATGATAATATTATATAATTAAAATATAAAAATAATGGAGGCATTAAATGAATAATATACCTGAAGTTAAATTAGGAATAGTAGCAGTCTCAAGAGACTGTTTCCCAATAACATTGTCCGAAAAAAGAAGAAATGAATTAGTTTCTGTCTATACAAAAGCCGGCGGCGAAATTATTGAAATTAAGACAATAGTTGAAAATGAAAAAGATGCTGCAAAAGCAGTGTGCGAAGCAAATGATTCCGGTGTTAATGCACTTGTCATTTATCTTGGCAATTTTGGTCCCGAAGGTCCTGCGACATTGCTTGCACAAAAATATAAAGGTCCATGTATGTTCATTGCAGCAGCCGAAGAAGCATCAAACACTCTTATAGGCGGTCGTGGTGATGCGTATTGCGGAATGCTCAATACCAGTTACAGTATTGGTCTTCGTGGTTTGAAAAATGCATATATTCCCGAATATCCCGTGGGTGATTTTAAAGAACTCGCCGCTATGATAGCTGAATTCGTTCCAATATCAAAAATTATATTGGGACTTTCAAAACTAAAAGTAATATCGTTTGGTCCAAGACCTTATGATTTTGTTGCATGTAATGCTCCTATTAAAGCTTTGTTCGACATTGGCATAGAGCTTCAGGAAAATTCGGAACTTGATTTATTTGCAAGCTATAGTGAGCATGAAAATGATCCTAGAATTAAAGATGTTATAGCTGATATGGAAAAAGAACTTGGTAACGGCAACAATCATTCAGGTATACTGCCAAAGCTTGCGCAATATGAACTAACATTGCTTGATTGGATAGAAAATAACAAAGGTGCAAGTGAATATGTGACACTTGCAGCAAAGTGCTGGCCTGCTTTCCAGACACAATTCGGCTTTGTTCCTTGTTATGTAAATTCACGACTTGCAGGCCGTAATATACCGGTCGCATGTGAAACGGATATTTATGGTGCAGTCAGTGAATATATTATAACCTGCGCAACTATGCTGCCTGCAACAATTCTCGATATTAATAATACCGTACCATATGATATGTATAACAGCGAAATTAAAGGGAAATTTGATTACAAAGCACACGATGTGTTTATGGGCTTTCACTGCGGCAATACTCCAAGTTGTCATTTGCAAAATCCACAGATGAAACATCAACTTATCATGCATCGTTTAATCGAACCGGACAGCGAACCTAATATTACGCGCGGAACGCTCGAAGGTGATATAAAACCGGGTAATATCACATTATTCAGGCTGCAGTCAGCCGCCGACACTTCGCTTCATAGTTATATTGCGCAAGGCGAGATATTACCGGTTGCAACACAATCTTTTGGAGGTATCGGTATTTTTGCAATAAAAGAAATGGCACGTTTTTATCGTCATGTGCTGATTGCAAAACGTTATCCGCATCATAGTGGAGTTGCGTTTGCACATGCAGGGAAAATACTCTTTGCAGCCATGAAAATGCTGGGTGTTGATGATGTTGCATTTAATCAAGGCGAAAATATGATGTACGAGGATGAAAATCCATTTAATTAATTAAAATTTACACCATTTTTTTGGTTTTTATGATAAAATACTGATTTATGAAAGATAAAATTAAAAAATTTGATACAAAAATAGCTGCACCGGGCATCGCAGGAATAAATGAAGCCGCTGAGTTAATAAAAAGAGGAGATATAGTAGCTTTTCCTACAGAAACGGTATACGGACTCGGAGCTGACTGCTTTAATAAAGATGCTGTTGATAAGATATTTACTGCAAAAGGCAGACCGTTTGATAACCCGATAATAGTGCATGTCTCATCGATTAGGCAAGCTTGTGATGTCACGATAAATATATCTGAGACTGCAGAAAAATTAATGAATAACTTCTGGCCGGGACCTTTGACGCTCGTAATGGAAAAAAATCCGGCAGTTCCATACAACGTTACAGCAGGATTAAACACAGTTGCAATAAGGATGCCGCAGCACCATATTGCACAAGCAATTATCGAACTTGCCAGAGTTCCTGTTGCGGCTCCCAGTGCAAATCTTTCAGGGAGACCAAGCCCTACTACAGCACAATCGGTTTTTGATGATTTAAACGGAAGACTGCCTCTTATTATTGATGGAGGACCTTGTCAAATCGGAATAGAATCCACAGTGCTTGATGTAACATGTCAAACACCTGCAATATTAAGACCGGGAATAATTACACATGAAATGCTCTCTGAAATTATAGGTGATATTGATGATAACCATGATGATAAAAATGAGGTTAAATCACCGGGCGTAAAATACAAACATTATTGTCCGGATGCGAATTTAACCATTGTTAGAGGCTCTGAAGCTGCGGTATCAAGGCATATATTGCTTAAAATTAATACAGACGAATCCGCCAAAAAAACAAGCGGTGTTATGTGTTTTGAACAGACCAAAAGAAACTACAGCGGTAATATTATTTTATTGGGAAATAAATTTAATCTTAAAGAAGTTGCACAAAATCTATATAATGCTCTGCGTATGGCAGATGAAATGGGGCTTGATAATGTATATATTGAAGCACTCGATGAAAAAGATGAAGGTTGTGCCATCATGAATCGCCTTTTGCGTGCAGCAAATGGCAGAGTTGAGGAGATTTGATGAATATATTATTTGTTTGTACAGCAAATACTTGCCGCAGCCCTATGGCTCACGGGTTATTTGAAAAGATGGTTAATAATAAAGAAGGCATCTATAGTATCAATTCGGCAGGTATCTTTACTCACAGCGGAGACAAAATAAATGATATGGCATGCATTCAGCTTGAAAAACACGGAATTAATTTCGCCGGACGAAAATCCGTTCAAGTAACAAAAGAAATTATTGATATAGCTGATATAATTTTTTCAATGACTTCAAATCAGAAAAGATATTTAATTCAAAGCTATCCGGATTCTGCTAATAAAATACATCTTCTCGGTGATTATACTATCCGTGGTGATGATGTTATAGATCCATATGGTGCAAATTTAAAGGCATATGATGAG
>SDBS01005449.1_pt1 | contig 12397 bp, 18 predicted proteins | sample 2277091 | NCBI WGS metagenome assembly SDBS01 (sample SAMN10404972, study PRJNA504765) | marine sediment metagenome | isolation source: marine sediment core GS10_PC15, 163 cmbsf | place: Arctic Ocean: Southern Knipovich Ridge | collected 2010 | reverse complement strand
CCGCGCAATCATCCTGTTTTGAATCCTATCTTGCACTGCAATGGCTACTCTTTGCCACGGGTATGTACACTGTTGTTCTCCATGTTCTCTCGTCTCCAATCGTTAATGTGTGCAACTTGTGTAAGAAGCTGTGCCGGTTTGCTATGAGTCGGCACTACATTATATACTGTTTGTAATGCATAAAAAATCCCGACACCTTTTTCTTACATTCCAACTGCGGAATGTATAAATCCAGGGATTTCTCCAATATTGCCAAGCTCTACAATTTTTTCGCCAAATCTTCTTGAGATCTTTAAATATTTATATAAATCTAAATATATTTCTTTATTCAGTTTTGTGTCCATGGACTTGCCTCCCATCATTAAAGATTTATTACTTTATTTATTGCATCATTTAGCTTTTCCTCATTTGGAAGTGCATAATTTTCAAGAGGGGGGCTGAAAGGAACCGGCACATCAGCTCTTGAAACCCTTTTTATGGGAGCCTTAAGATAGGAAAAACATTCTTCGGCTAGAATTGCTGAAATATCTGATGCAAATCCGCACTTTTTATTAGAATCGTCAAAAATGACCACCTTACCGGTTTTTTTAACTGATTCTTTCAACATTTTAATATCCAGTGGAAGCAGTGTCCTTGGATCAAAAACTTCAATTGATATTCCTTTAGTCTCCAATTTCTTTGCCAGGTCTACCGCAATCCGTACAAGATGGCCGGTAGCAACAACTGTAATATCTTTCCCCTTATGTTTTATTTCACCTTTACCCAGAGGTATTGAATATATATCTTCAGGAACATCTCCTTTTAGAGCCAAAAGGCGCGCAGGTAAAAAAACCATTACAGGATCGTCATCCCTTATCGCGCTTACCATGAGCCCTTTTAAGTCATAAGGAGTCGAAGGTATGATGACTTTCATGCCTCCCTGTAATACATTTGGATAAGCATGATCGGAATGCTGGGCCGCAGATGATCCTCCGGCACCCGAACCGGTGACTAAATAAGTAATAGGTACTTTTAATCTGCCGCCGGACATGTACCGCAGTTTCTGAGCCTGGTCAATTATCTGGTCATAAGCAAAAAAGACAAATTCAGCTGTATGAAATTCAATAACCGGCCTAAATCCCATAATTGCAGTACCCGTAGCAGAACCGCAAAGAGCCTGCTCGGATATTGGAGTATCTACGACCCTGTCGGGGCCAAATTTCTCAAATAACCCGGTCGTTGCACCTTTTACGCTCAACCTGACATCTTCACCCATGACAAATACATTATTGTCTCTGGCCATTTCTTGTTCTAATGCTTCTGTTACTGCTTTTAGATATCGCAATTCTCTCATTTAATGATCACCCTCCATTGAAACCCTCTTGTTTAATATTCCAATGTCTTTACTGTAATTATATTTTAATCCAAATTTGTCCGGTACCAGTGATCATATCCTATAGGATCTATAGAATAGTGACCAATACTTCCCCCGGATTTATAGATTATAGTATATCTTTTTTACAATCATTCCAACAATTATTTAGTGTACTTGATGTGCCGGTCCTCATTACGGATACCCTGGGAAGATTTATAATAAAGGAAAACCTGCAGGGATGCTTATCCCTCTTCGATCCTGCAGACAACTGTACCGGTTTTTACAGTTTCGCCCTCTTTGACTAAGACTTCATGTACTATGCCCGGTTTTTCTGATTCTAATGTAACATTTACTTTTTCAGATTCTACTGTAACTATCGGCTGATCTATCTCTACAGGATCACCCGCTTTGACTTTTAGCTCTATTATATCTATATCCGGATCGCCCTGTCCCATTTTCGGGATAATAAATTCATACAATTTTACTTCACCCCTGATCAATTTGCTTTTATTCTATTTCCATATGCCTGCGGCTCTATTCTAATGCACAAAGGATCTCCTCACAAGCTTTTATATACAGCTGCCGCAGGTCATAATAATATAGATATTGAGGCAGCAATATCATTTCAGGAAATCTAATATTTCTTTTTTAACACTTTTTGTATTAGGGATCACCTCTTCTTCCATGGGCCCGCTCATTGGAATCGGTATATTTTTCGAAGCAATCCTTTTTATGGGATAATCTAAATAGTCAAAACAACTTTCATTGATCAAAGAAGTTATTTCTGCCCCGATACCTCCCCTGAGCGGCCCCTCTTCCAGGGTAATAAGTTTAGAAGTTTTTTTAACTGATTTTTTAATAATATCAAGGTCCAGGGGAACTAAGGTCCTGGGATCGATTATTTCTATTTCCAGGTCTTCTTTTTCTTTTAATTCTTCTGCTGCCTCTGATGCTATATTTACCATATATGAAGTGGCGACAACTGTCAGGTCTTTTCCCTCTTTTACGACTCTGCCTTCTCCAAAAGGTATCGTATACTCTTCTTCGGGAACACCGGATTTTTGTTTATAAAGTTTTTTATGCTCAAAAAATAAAACAGGATCACCATAGCTTATTGCGGTTTTAAGAAGCCCTTTGGCATCATATGCATTTGATGGTACAGCAATTTTAATTCCAGGAATACTTAAGAAAATAGACTCCAGGCATTGTGAATGGTGCGGGCCGGTTCCTCCTCCTGAACCCCCGGGAAGCCTTATGACCAGGTTTAGATTATACTGCCCGCCTGACATAAATCTTACTTTGGCTGCCTGGTTAATAATACCGTCAAAGCATACTGCAATAAAATCAGAGAACATCATTTCTACTATTGGTTTCATCCCCATAAGTGCTGCGCCTATCCCTGCTCCCAAAATACTATTTTCAGAAATCGGGGTATCAATGATCTGCCCGGGGCCAAATTCCTCGATCAAACCTTTTGAGACACCAAAGCATCCCTTATATCCTTCTCCCACATCTTCACCGATCAAAATTACATTTTTATCCTTTTTCATTTCTTCTTGCATGGCTTCTCTCAATGCTTCGCTATAAGTAATATCTCTCATTTATCTATACCTTTCTAAATGTTCATGGGATCACTGACAGAGGAATATCCGCTTTCCAGTGCAAATTTAGCTGCATCCCCGATCTTTTTATTAATATTCTTCTTTATATTTTCAATATCTCCAGATGACATACCATTTTTTACCATCTTTTTTTCAAGCTTTTTAATAGGGTCCCTGGCTTTCCATTCCTCGATTTCTTCTTTTGGCCTGTAAGGCCTATTATCAAAGGCGGAATGACCGAACCATCTATATGTATAGCATTCCAGTAATGCCGGCCTTCTGTCTTTCCTGACTTTAGAAATCATTTTTTTTGCCTTGATATATACTTCTTCAACATCATTGCCGTCAACAGTCTCTGTAATAATATTGAAGCTCTTTGCCTTTTCAAAAATATCAACATTGCTGGTTTTATCATAATGGGTCCCCATACCATATAAATTATTTACACAAACAAAAAATATAGGAAGATCCCAGATATCTGCCATATTTAATGCCTCGTAAAATGTCCCCTGATTGGAGGTGCCGTCTCCAAAATAACAGGCAACGATGCTCTTGGATTTTTTTAGCTTCAGGGCCAATCCTGCACCAACGGCTATAGGGAATTGAGCTCCAAGTATGCCCTGTGCACCAAGATTATTATTTTCCTTATCAAAAGCATGCATGGATCCTACCCTTCCCTTGCACAGCCCTGTTTCCCTACCGATTATTTCTGCTAAAAATTTACTGGGATCCGCACCCTTTGCCAGGGCCTGTCCATGCCCTCTATGCGTAGGTAATATATAATCTTCACTTTTAAGATCCATGCAGCTTCCAACAGCAGTTGCTTCTTCACCTATGCATAAATGAACTGAACCAAAGACTATTCCCTTTGTGGCAAATTCATAGACCTTATATTCGAATTGCCTGACCAAAAACATTTTTTCTAAAAAGGTACTTAATAACTTATTATCTTCCTTCATATTCCTACTCTTTCTGAAATTATTTCAATTTTGCTAATTATTTTACCTGGTCCATTAAAGACCTGGCCTCAGGTATTTTCAAGAATATCTTTAATGCTAATAGGATATTCTTTCGGGAAATTACCTTTCCGGATCTTTTCAATTCCTTTAGAATCAAATGGTTTTACCAAAAAAAATATATTAGATTATAGCAGTGATGTCAAGAAATAATATTGATCTGACCCCGATCATTTGTCCAGTTTTTGGAGGAAAGATCAATTTAGGCAAAGTCCTGCTCATTTAAGAGATTTTTTAGGTAGATAGATTTAAAAGAATAGTCAAGGGAAAATTAGTTTTTTAAATAGTAAAAATGTGTGTTATCCTAATTAGGCTTTTTATATCATACTCTTAAGGAGACCGTAGGTTTATGAATAATATACCAGATGGAAATTTGAATGATAGTGCATATCAAGAATTAGTAGAAAAAATATCAAGGGAGGTACTATCTCAAATATCAACCGGGGAAGATAAACTAAAAAATACGGTAAAAGGATCGATAGTAGATATTTTAAAAAAATCAAAAATACACTTCAGACCCTCTGAAATTGAAAATATAGACATAACAGATTATGGATTAGGAGATTTCTATAATATCGGGCTGGCCCTTATAATCTATGTAAATTCTGCAAGAGTATGTGCAAAGGAACTGCCAATGACTCCCTATCAGATATGCCCACAACACCGGCATCCTGCTATAGAGAAAAGTCCAGGCAAAGAAGAGACTTTCAGGTGCAGGTGGGGGGAAGTCTACCTTTATACAGAAGGTAATAAGGAAAAAGAAATAAAGGGTAAAATACCTGAAAAATACAAAGATAAGTTTAATGTATTCCATGAGATAATACTTAGACCCGGAGATCAGTATACCCTGGTCCCTGATACCTGGCACTGGTTCCAGGGTGGACCAGAAGGTGCGGTAGTATCAGAATTCTCTACCCACAGCTATGATGCAGGTGATATTTACTATGATAAGAATATAAAGAGGATTGCAGTCGATAATTAAAATGGGCCTCTTTCACCAGGGTCCAGGGTACTGGCTATCAGTTTAAAAATATGCCCCCCATAGTTAAAATCTGACTGGACAGCAAAGTCTTAATAAGTGATTTTATCAAGTAATTTCCTGATCACCGGGACTATGATCAAAGAAACTGGCAGTGCTACCGCAAAACTTATGCCAAAAGCCCTTAACCAGATCATAAAGAAATGTGGTTGCCATCCTATATTTATATAAGTCAGGACAAAAGACATTATAAGTGACATTATTATAGATACTAATAAACCAAATAATAGCCCATAATATTTTCTTCTTATTTTCATGACAGAATTATCCTTTAATCCATCATACACTAAAAATATCTCTTCCCTTAACCAGGATCTGCGGCACCTATATCTCAGATAGCCTCATTCAGAACGTTCAAAATGTGACATATCGATTCCCGTCACAAAATCAAGTACTGCAGGCACTCCTTCTTTATTAGCTTTCAATGCTTCTTCCAGGGCCGGCCTTATCTCAGACGGATCTACGATCCTTTTTCCAAAACATTTACATGCTTCGGCCCACTTAGTAAAAACAGGTTGTACCTTGAATGTGGAAGTATTCCATCCGACACTTTCATCCTGAAAGTGTTTTATCCATCCAAAGGCAGAGTTATTCAATACTATCCATGTACATCCCGCATTATACTGTACTGCTGTCGGTAATTCTTTCATATACATTTGAAATGCTCCGTCACCTACAAAGCATAATACATTTTTTTCGGGCCTGGTAAGCTTAGCAGCAATTGCCCCCACTACACCCATACCCATGCAAGTCTGCTCAGCCACCGGCACACATTCCGATCCATCCTGGACCCTGTAATATGGAAAAAAATAAGACCAGGAATCCTGGGAGCCATTCTCGCTGACCAGGATCGTGTTCTTCCCAAATACTTTACTTGCCTCGTAAACTATACGCTTTGCAGGTAGTGGAGTTTCTTTGATCATACACTCGGCCTCTACCTCTTTTTCGAATTCCTTTTTTGCCTTTATGACTTCATTTACCCGTGATGATTCCCTGAAATCTTTCTTCACCTTGTCTTTCACTTTTATAGCATCTGTCAACTGTCTCAAAACAATCCTGGCATCACCAATAATACCTATATCCGGAGTCCAGTTTCTCCCTATTTCAAATGGAGAGATATCAATTTGAATGAATTTTGCACCCTGTGGAAAATCTTTCCAATCATGTGTCTGGAAACCCTCATTTCTGGTTCCAACCGTTATTACTAAATCGGCATCGGAATAGATCTTCTTTCCGGTTTTAGTCCTATACAGGCCGCATAATCCAAGTGCTAAGGGATGGTCCTCGCTAAGGATCCCCCTGCCGCCGGGTGTTGTTAAAAATGGTATACCCAATGATTCAATAAATTGCCTAAATTCTACCTGGGCTTCAGAGAGCACTACTCCATTGCCTGCTACTACCACTGCCCGTTCAGCCTTTAAAAGTAGATCCACGGCTTCATGGATCAGTTGCTGTTCAGCCGCGATAAGGATTTTTTTCGCTGGGACATATTCTGGTTTTCCGACTTCCACAAGTCCTTTTTTGCTATTACCTCCAATGTCTAAGGGCATCTCAAGAAAAACAGGTCCCGGCTGTCCGTTAACCGCTAATGAAAATGCTCTATGCACAAACCAGGAAATCCTTTCAGCATGCGGAATACGGGCACTCCATTTGGTTATAGGCCTCATCATCCCTATCTGATCACATTCCTGAAAATTACCCATACCTTCCGTTTTTTGAGAGGTGGCCGGACATATTATTACCAATGGTGAGCAACCGGAATATGCCTCCAATACCCCGGGTATCAGGTTGGCGACCCCCGGCCCTGTACTGGCGCAGCATACACCCGGTTTCTTGCTCAGTCTTGAGTAGGCCATTGCCATGAATGGTGCTGAACCTTCATACCTGAGGTTTATTGATCTTATTCCTGGAACTTTTTCTGCATATAACTGGAGATCCGTATCGCCTATTCCAAATATATACTCGACTCCTTGAGACTTGACCATAGTTACAATCGCTTCCCATGCATTCATCGTAATATTACTCTCCTTTTTATTATATTTACTTGATCACTAATTAATTTCATTACACCATCTGTATGCAAAAAGCGCATAGGTTTTTGCACATTTTAGAAGTTCTTCAATTTTAACAAATTCATTAGGGCCGTGAACTGACATATCGATTCCTCCAGGGCCAAAAACTACACTCGGGATACCTTTATCCTGCAGGAAAGTCCCATCACATACTGCTCTAAAAGCTGAATAGATCACAGGTTGTTCTTGAAGCTCTTTTAAAGTTTTTCCCAGTAATCTGACCCCAGGATTATCTATGGAATTTTTAAAAGGCCGCCAGTTTTGTAAAGTAGGGTATATAAACTCTGGAGGATTTTTAGCAAGCCAATCATCTGTCTTTGCAAGGTGCATGACTTTATCTTTTATTTCACCTGCGACTTCTTCTTCTTTCAACCAATTGGGATACCAGACAACAAAAATTATAGAAGCACTGCCGCATACGGCTCCTATGTATTCACCAGCCTGCATTTTCGTTGGCGTTATTGTAAAAAATCCCAGGCCTTGCTTATCAGAAGGAACCGGGTATCCTCCCCCACTCAATGTTGAAGATTTCCATTTATGGCAATTTTCTGTTTCAATATTTTGCATCAATCTTATGAATGGGACTGCTTTGGCTATTGCATCCACCCCGATCTCCGGACCAGAAGGAAGTCCATATCTCTGAGGAAAAAGAATTTGATTTCTGGCGCATGGATGGGCTTCTTTTCCAGAAATTCTTAATTCAAAAAAAAATACACCAGGGCTTTCAATATGAATTTCACAATTTGAGGGTTCCGCAATAATAGCTAACTTTGCTTTGTAACCCCTTTCAGCAACTAATGCAGCACCTACTGTTTCGCCTTCTTGTGATTCTTCTCCCACAGAAGACAATACATACAAATCATTATTTAAGTCTATTTTAAGATCTTTTAATATTTTTGCAGCAAATATTATTGAAGCCAGGCCTCCCTTGCAATCACTTGCACCCCTACCATAAAGTAGGCCATTTTTAATAACAGCTTTATATGGATCACTAAGCCATTTTTTCTTTTCTTCCTTTTTTACAGGTACAACATCTGCATGAGCATTGAGCATCAATGAATTCCCGGTTTTTGCCCCCTTTAAAGTTGCTATCACATTAGGCCTTTCATCAGAATCATCTGGTAAAACTTTTTCAACTTTATCAAAACCAGCTTCCATTAAGTCATCATAGAGATAGTTTTGTAATTCTGTTTCCTTGCCTGTTCCAGGAATTCCTTCATTTTCAGAAGGAAAACTTATTAATTTTTTTAAGTAATCAGTTAATTCATCTTTTCTTTTATCAATTTCACCAAGTATCTTGATTTCAGTATTATTCACCTGGACCTCATTCCTTAAATAATGTAATAAGTTTTTAAAGGGCGTTCATTTGGCTCCATCCAGTTATACTAAATACCGTCTTTTGGCTAATAGCCCCGCAAATTGCCAGGAATCTAGAGGGCATTTGACCTGTGAGTATTCTAAAATATAGTCTTCACTCTTAAATTACATCATATAATATCATAATATATGCAAACTAGTAAATTCATTGGTCCCGCTGCTTGGCTCCACCGGGGAGCCTCGATCAAATATATATTTTATATTTGATCCGGGTGTTTTTAATACAAAAATCTATCCCTTATATTGAAAAATTTAACATCAGTTATTTTCAAGATACCTTTTCAAGACGCTCTGCTATCCAGACTTTAATAATGGACTGTCTTGGCACACCTAACCGTTTTGCTTCTTTATCCAATGGCTCGATCATCCATAAAGGGAAATCTACATTAACTCTCCTTTGTTCCTGTCCCGGCCTTCTCACCTTTGATGTATCAAGGTATTTTGAAATATCTTTGTTTTCGTCAAATTTCTTTTCAAACTCATGAGCTTTCATATAAAGCATTATGCTGTTATAGGGCAGGTTGCCCCGTTATTAGTAAAGAGCCTATATTTGATTCCCCCATTGGTGCAGTAACAAGAACTTTTATATTAAGAATAAAGGTCAGGCAATGACTAACAGGGTTTCCAGCAAAATCCGGTAAATTATAATAACAGGTCATTCATCTACCAGGTTGCCATATTCTTTAATAAATTCTGAAGGTGAGTAAATTTTTACCTTACTGTATTTCTTTTTTGGAAAATGCTTTTTATTGCCTGTTACAAGTATTTTAATATTCCCGGCTATTGCTACTTCTAAGAATGGGATATCGTCTTCATCGGGCAGTGGTAGAGCTATGGGTTCAGCAATAATACTTATTCCATCAGCTTGTATTTCATCTAATATATGGTCCCCTGATTCCCTGTCAAAGCTAAATTTTTCTCTAAGCAGGACATCCTTATACTCGTCCATTATTCTACTGTCCAAGCCAAGTCTTATCTTGCCGCTTAAAATCAATTTTAATATATTACCGGAAGGACTATTCGACTTAAGTAAGCCCGATATTATTACATTCGTGTTTGCTACGATTATCAACTCATCTCTCCCGGCGGACTGACTTGATCTCTTTTTCTACATCATCGATTGTGAGCTTATCCAATCCTTTTTCTTTGGAGTATTTATGCAGTCTATCCATTGCTTCAAGAGCCCTGCTTCTTCTTAAAAAAGACAGGGTCTGTTCAAGTTTTTCTTCGTCAGTACTATTTAAAATAGCAAATGGCTTTCCATTCAAGGTTAAAATAATATCTTTTTCAATCTTTAATTTTTTCCATACTTCGCCTGGCCGGAGCCGAAGCTCTCTTACATTAATAAATATCATACATATCACCTCTTCAATAATTATATTATTTGTCCTACAATAAGTAAACATATATTATATTACTAAAGAAGTTTTAAAAAATATCTCTACCAGCTTCCGCTGGCGCCACCCCCACCTGAAGAACCGCCCCAAAACCACTTGAACTGCTGCTCAAACTAAATGTGCTGCTGGTTGGAGATAAATAACTTAAACTACTTCCTGAAGTGGAGCTTTTATTAAGCTTTGCAATTGTTTTGGCGCTTTTCTCTTTAAAACCGCAGTATTTGCAATATTTTTCAACTTCCAGTTTTCCAGGATAATCATAAGTTGGGCTAGTGAGTATTTTTTGTTTTATTACAAGACCGATTTTTTTACATTTAGGGCATCTATGTTCTTTTTTATAATGCTTCAAGCGTGAAGAGCCAAATATTGCCCCGATTAAAATCCAGGGTAACATTACACTCAATATTATATTTTGTTATCAATATTAGAGTATACTGGCTCCCTATATTGAACGCTTTTAGAACTTTTTATCGGAATTTAATAATTTACAATATAAATATAATTAATTGACATTGTAAATTTAATATTTATAATTATTTTATGATAATCTATGATAAATATAAGGCAATAAAATTAAGATTTGAACGTAATATCGAAATTGAAGACATTGTAAATAGTATTATTGAAAAAAAATATATAGATATATTGGAGCATCCAAAAAGAGGGGGACAGCAAATATTTATCCTGGAATATAGGGATTATATACATATTGTACCTTTTGTTATTGATAAGGATGACAATATTATTATAAAAACAGTATTCCCCAGCAGAAATTTCCATAAGATCTATAAGGAGAGATTAAAATGAAATATGATTTAGAAACAGATGAAAAAATAATTGAAAAAGAAGCAAGAGAATATAAAAAAGTTTCTGAACAGAAAAAGAAAAAAATTGAATCAAGTTTAGAAAAAAGTTCAGGGAAAAAAGTCATAACTTTGAGACTGAATAATAACGACCTTGAGCAAATAAAGTCTATCGCTACTACTGAAGGGATTCCCTATCAAACGCTAATATCAAGCATACTGCATAAATATATTAATGATAGATTTGTTGATAAAAACGAAGTATTTAAAATTTCAGAATTGTTAAAGTAAAATTCATTGGCTCCCCGTATTAGACGCTTTTAGAATTTCTGAGATATCAAAATTATTAAATGGTCACAAAAAATTTTTAAAATTAATTGACAAAAAGTATATATTTTAGTACTATTTAAAGTACTAAAAGGAGTATTATTATGGTAAAAATATTAACAGCTAATGAACTAAAACAAAAAGGTGCTACAGCATTAAAAAATGCAACTTCTGATAACAATGAAGTCATCATTACTGTAAGAGGAAAAAGTGAATATGTCGTCTTACCCATTTCCTTGTATAATCACTTGAGAGAAAATGAACTTGAAATCGCACTTATTGAATCAAAAAAGGACGTAGAAGATGGCAAATTTATTGAAGAAACTGTTGAAGAGCATATTAGAAAAATAACCAGTGAATAAAATAATATACACTGAAACCTATATCAAGAGAGCTAAAAAATTCATAAAGAAGCATCCTGAAATTATTTCCCAGTATGAAAAGACTTTAAAGCTTATTGAAATAAATCCATTTCATCCATCACTTCGTCTGCATAAGTTAAAAGGTAAATTTTCTGACTTATACTCAGTATCAATTAATATTTCATACCGGATCTGTATTGATTTTATTATTGAAGATAATAGAATAATTCCTATCGATATTGGTAAACATGATGAAGTATATTAATCTGTGGCTCCCCCTAGTGGACACATTTAGAACTTTTTATTTTGATGGATTAACTGATTTAAAGGATGAATTAGAGACAATCAAAATTAATTTTGCAATCTAGATTAAAAATATTATTAACTAAGGTTATATATTATGAATTTACTGGTAAATGACGAAATCACATAAAAAGGGGTGCAGGGCATAATCTCTAGAAGCACTATGAAATACAATCCACACCAGCATTAATATATATCACTAATTAGATTAAAAATGATAAATGATTCAGAAAAGATAATATTTGTGGCTAGTCTGCTAAGTAGAGCCTTACCCTTACTGAAAATATTATAATTTTACTCACTTACATAACCTGGATAAGGTACAATACCAAATAAATTACACAAGTTTTCAAATTCTGTTGAATGAGTGAAACCATTAACCACATCTTCTATTGTCATTCCTGCATTCATACGGGAAAGCCAAGCATTAAAGCCATCAGTTCCAGGCTCTCTATTGAAAAGTATTCTATATAGAAATATAATAAATTCAGAATTAGTATACTCAGAGATCATGGCTTGATTCTCTTCACTGAAAATAAATCCATTTACCAAGTCCGCACCAGTTAGATCACCATTTAGAACACGGTTTACCCAAGAATCTAATCCAATCTGATCTGGAGGTCTTGAGGGTCCCCCGAAAACTAGTCCATTCATAATGTCAGTAATCCCGACTTATTTGCCCTTATGGACAATTGACCAGCAAACTCAGCTGGAGTCATATTATCCAGAGAACTATGGGGCCTATA
>SDBS01005448.1_pt1 | contig 12401 bp, 11 predicted proteins | sample 2277091 | NCBI WGS metagenome assembly SDBS01 (sample SAMN10404972, study PRJNA504765) | marine sediment metagenome | isolation source: marine sediment core GS10_PC15, 163 cmbsf | place: Arctic Ocean: Southern Knipovich Ridge | collected 2010 | reverse complement strand
GCGGATCACTCGAACCCTTGAATCCTTGACCCCTTGAACCCTCTGGGACTACATCACCTCACTTGAAGATTGTTCACTTGACTTGCCTTAATTTACTACAACTAATCGGGAGATGATCCTAAATTAAAAAACCTTTTGGTCTACTTTTTTTTCTTCCAGGCTTTTTTTGATTCAGTTATTTTGGCAACAAAAGCATGTCTCATATCTTTGGAGACAACTTTTGCCATCTTCTCGGAAACCAATGCCACATGGGGAGAAAGAAGTGAATCTTTGATAACAGGTGTGCCCTTGGGGAGAAAGGCGGTGAGGGTAATCAATAGAACCGAGGCAATCAGTATCCCTTTCACGGTGCCGAATCCAGCCCCGCAAATACGATCAACCCAACCCAAAAAGGCTATGTTAAGTATATAATGGATGATTATACCCATGATGCTGATAATAATGAAAACAAAGCAAAAAATGATCAAAAAACTCAATATGTTAAGGTATCCGGCGTTGGTAATCCATCTTGACAAGGGTTTTGCAAGCACCATGTAGTAGGTATAAGCGGCATAGAAACCCCCGAACACACCGATTAGAGAAAACAATTCCTTTATAAGCCCCCTGAAAATGCCCCTTATCACGCAATAACCTAAAATCACTACAACTATAATATCAAATAAATTCACGGCACACCGTCATAAAACCGTCTGTTGATGCTATGGCAGAAAGAAATAAAAAAATTGTAACAGTTTAGTTCTTTGAAGCAAATCGATTTCAAACGAGCGGTAATATTTTCAAAAAGCTAAAGTGTTACAAAAAATTTATTTTGAAAAAATATAAAAATACAAATAAAATCAAAAATTGAAATTTATATTAAATTTCAGGCACTCAAACTAACAAAGCCGGAATTTTGAGTCAAGTTGTTTTTCTTTTTCGCTTTTACCCGAAATTGTAGTTTGCAATCATTTAAAAAGTTATGATATGAATAATTTTTTAAATCAAATATGGGCCGGCTCAATCTACCAATATGGGTAAAATTTCCGAAAATAATCAGTCCAGGTTAACTTTTTCTGACATAGATCTGGCAAAGCAGCTTTTCGGCGAATATAACAGCAACCTTCAAAGAATTGCGGACGCAATAGATGTATCAATCAATGCCAGAGGTAACACGGTATTTATTCAGGGGGATAGTATTGCAGCAAGCCTGGCGAAAAACGTACTCAATCAACTTTACGGCTTGTTAGAAAATGGTTATCCCATTTATCCCAACGATGTCGATTATGCAGTCAGGATTCTGAGCGAAGATGACCGCACTAAGCTCAAAGACATTTTTCTGGATACGGTCTACGTAACCTCTAAAAAGCGCTCTATAATTCCCAAAAGCCGTGCCCAAAAAGAATATATAGACGCCATCCGCAGCTCTGATATGGTTTTCGGGATCGGGCCTGCAGGAACAGGTAAAACGTATCTTGCCATGGCCATGGCGATTGCGGAACTTTCAAAAGGTGAGGTTAACCGAATAATTCTCACCAGACCGGCGGTCGAGGCGGGTGAAGCGCTCGGTTTTTTACCCGGAGATCTTTCGGAAAAGGTTGATCCGTATTTAAGACCCCTTTACGACGCGCTTCACGATATGATGCCCTTTGAAAAAGTGTCGAACCTGATAGATCAAGGTGTTATAGAAGTTGCGCCCCTTGCTTTCATGCGTGGCCGAACCTTAAACGATTCTTTCATTATTTTAGATGAAGCCCAAAACACAACTTCTGAACAGATGAAGATGTTCCTGACCAGGCTTGGATTCAGCTCCAAAGCGGTCATTACGGGTGACATAACCCAGATTGACCTTCCTGTTGAGAAGCCTTCGGGCCTTGTTGAAGCCAAGAATATCTTACAAGGAATAGAAGGAATAAAGATCATCTTTTTTTCAAAAAAAGATGTTGTGCGGCATGGACTGGTACAGGAAATTATCAAAGCATATGAAGATCTGGATGCCAGCAAAAATAAATAGTATCGTATTAATTTAGCTTTTTGAAAAACGTATTCCACAAGCATTCAGGTAATAATGAATATACAAAAAAGCAAAATATCATTAGGTGAGCTCTTTGGCGCCAGCAACTATGTTCGCTGGGGCATTCTAATAAGTGTTTCCATAATTTTCACCATTTTACTTTATCCGAACCTTGTTATCAAAGAACATACTTACAGAGTTGGTGATGTTGCCAGGGGGAATATCAAGGCCACAAAAGATTTTTTATTAGAAGACAAGGATGCCACAGAAGCCAACCGCAGGCAGGCGGTGGAAAAGGTTTTGACGGTTTACGATCATGATGCAACCCTTGCCGACAAAGTAAACCAGCATGTGAAATCAGCCTTTGATGAGCTTCGGACGGTTATTGAAGCTGAAAAAAAACAAAACAAAGATGCACTAAAACATTCAAAGACCGCTTCAGCCGGTAACGTCAAGAAAAAAACACCCCTTCACGACCTTATCTGGCAAAAGAAGGCGGACTTTGAGAAAAAAATCGGCATTTCTGTCAGCAACGGTGCATATAAGATCTTAGAAAATGAAGCCTTTTCACATGACGTTACAAGTCTTATCTCCATGATTTTAACAAAAATATTAGAAAACGGAGTTGTTGCAAACAAAGAACTGCTTCTCAGAGAAACCGATAAAGGGATAATTTTAAGGGATATCGCAACAAAAACAGAAAAAGTTGTTCGCAAATTAAAGCATTTTTACGGTCTCGACCAGGCCAAAACCATGGTCAGAATTGTCGGCCAACCCCTCCTCAAAAATCAAAATTATACCTTGCGCAACATGGTTGTGGATTTTACACAAAGACTCATCCAGCCCAACATAACCCTTAACAAAAGTGAATCCGAGGAACGGAAAAAAAAGACTGCTGAAGAAATCAAGCCGACACATTACAAAATAAAGGCCGGAGAAATGCTATTACGCGAGGGTGAAAGGGTTACCAAAGTCCAACTTCTAAAACTCAAAGCCTCTCCTGCACGGAAAAAAAATGAGCAAATATTGGTAAGTTGCGTCGGATCTACACTGATAATCCTGTGCATCCTAATAACGGCATATATCCTCCATATACATCATCAAAGCCAATCTGCTCTCAAAAACAACAAGAACCTCCTCTTTTTCGCCACCATTCTAATAACCTTTTTTTTCATTGCCAGATTATCAGCATCTTTTGCTGAATCCATGACACATTATTCACATTTTCCCATATCGCCCTCATCAATCTCTTACGGTATTCCTCTTGCTTCAGGTGCCATGACCATATGCCTGTTTGTGGGCCTTGAATTTGCCATTCCCATGGCCATGTTAATTGCAATCGGTGCGGCTATCATATTTCAAAACAGATTTGATATTTTCATCTACTTCCTGCTGAACAGCTCAATGGCAGCATACTGGATGCAGAATTGCAGGGAACGCAAAGTATTCATAAAGGCAGGCGTAAAACTCGGATTGCTGAATGTGATACTTGCAACGGCAATCGATGCTTATATTGGAGACTTTTCCGGTTCCAAACTACTGTGGGACTGGGCCTTTGCTTTTATGGGGGGCGTCGGAGCAGGAATCGTTACAGCCGGCATCGCACCGCTTGTGGAAATTGCCTTTGACTACACGACAGATATCAAACTTCTTGAACTTGCAAACCTCGATCGACCTATTCTCCGGAGACTTATGATAGAAGCTCCCGGAACGTATCATCATTCTGTCATTGTCGGCACCATGGTTGAAGCTGCGGCATCTGAAATCGGCGCCAACCCCTTGCTTGCCAAAGTCTGTGGTTATTATCACGATATCGGCAAGATAAAAAAACCGCTTTATTTTATCGAAAACCAGACCAGCGGCGTTAATAAACATGACAAGCTTGCACCTTCCATGTCAAGCCTTATACTGATCGCCCACATCAAAGACGGTGTGGAAATCGCCAAGAAAAACAAACTCGGAAAGGTCATCGTCGACACCATCAGCCAATCCCACGGAACAAGCCTTATAAAATATTTTTATGAAAAGGCAAAGCAGCTTAGAGGTGAAGATGCAGTAAATATTGACGACTTCAGGTATCCCGGTCCAAAGCCTCAGACCAGGGAAGCCAGCCTTGTCATGCTGGCAGACATGGTTGAAGCGGCATCAAGGACCCTTGCTAATCCAACACCATCCAGAATACAGGGACTTGTCCAAAATCTGATAAACAAGGTTTTTTCGGATGGCCAGCTTGACGATTGTGAACTGACCTTAAAAGATCTGCATAATATTGCAAAAAGCTTTAATAAAATATTAAATGGAATACACCATCACCGCATTGAATATCCTGAAACATCTCTATTAAACAACGGAAAGGGGAAAGATGGAAGTCCTGATAGACAACAGGCAAAACAAACACGCGATAGCTCTGGAAGAGATACGGCAAAAGGCAAAAACCATCTTAAACGCCTTGGACTGTCCTGAAGGAGAACTTTCCATCCTGATCGTTGACGATCCTCAAATAGAGGTGCTGAATAGAGAATATCTCAATCGATACGGCCCAACAAATGTTATTGCCTTTCCCATGCGCGCGGGCCGATTTTCAAATATTGCCCCCCAGCTTTTAGGCGACGTGGTTATTTCCGTTGAAACTGCCGCACAAGAAGGGAAAAGTGCCGGCATCAGTATGGAAGAACGTTTTACCCAACTTTTGGTGCACGGTATTCTTCATCTGCTGGGTTATGATCATGAAAAGACCGAGCAAGAAGCTCAAAAGATGGAAAAAAAGAGTAATGAAATTCTGGAATTGGTGTAAGATTAAATGGTTAAGGAATTTTGGAATAATCCCTCAATTCTATTTTAATATTTGGAGGTTCACTGATGGCTGGATTAGCTGTAAATATTGACCACGTTGCGACATTAAGAGAGGCCAGGAAGATCAGCTACCCTGACCCTGTGGCAGCAGCAGTCCTGGCGGAATTGGCCGGGGCGGATGGTATTGTGGTTCACTTGAGGGAAGATAGACGTCACATCCATGACCGTGACGTCAGGATTTTGCGACAGATTGTTCAGACCAAGCTTATTCTGGAAATGGCTTCAAACCATGAAATGGTCGGGATTGCTCTGGATATACAGCCCGATCTCGTGACCCTGGTGCCGGAAAAACGCGAAGAACTTACAACTGAAGGTGGACTGGATCTTATTACGCAAAATAACGCTATAGCTGAAACTGTCGACACATTGCAAAATAGCGGTATCCCTGTATGTATCTTCATCGATCCTAATCTCGATCAGATAAAGCTGGCACACAAGATAAATGCGACCATGGTTGAAATCCATACTGGAACATTCTGCGAAGCAAAAACATTAAAGAAAAGAAACCAGGCTTTTTCCAATATTGTGGACACCGTCAAATTCGCCCACAAACTGAAAATCGGCGTCAATGCCGGCCATGGATTGTGTTATAATACCATAACGGCTTTTAAGGGGCTTCATGAAATCGAGGAATTCAGTATCGGGCACAGCATAGTCTCAAGAGCGGTACTTGTGGGTATGGAAAGGGCTGTGAAGGAGATGATAACTCTCATCAAAGAACTGTAGCCCCGTGTATCAGAAATCCTGCATCTTGGAATGGCAAGATGAAATTCGGATTTTTATAAAATTTGTCACATTTCATCTACATGTTGAATTGCCAGAAGTGGTGAAAAGTGCCGTTTCCGGACGAAAAGATTGGAACAGCGTATGTATCTTGTAACCGCAGCTGAAATGAAGAAGATGGACCGTCAGACCATTGAATCGTTTGGTCTGCCCGGCAGGGTTCTGATGGAAAACGCAGGCCGGGGAGCAACACAATTTTTATTGGAACAATTTAATGGTCTTGAAAATAAAAGAATTGGCATTGTCGCCGGCCGTGGAAACAACGGCGGAGACGGTTTTGTCATGGCCCGTTATCTTTCTCAAAAAGGGATCAGGGTAACAGTATATCTCCTGTCCCAAAGCACCAAGGTCAGCGGAGATGCCGACGCAAACCTCGAACTCCTGGCTCCTCTGGACGTTCCTGTTATTGAAATGCCGGATCAAGAATCTTTTTCAGCGCATAAAACCGCCATGCGCCATCACGATATCTGGGTGGACGCAATCCTCGGAACCGGTCTGCAATCGAATGTAAAGGGGTATTTCAAGGAAATTATTGATTTTATTAATAATTCAAACAAACCGGTTTTTGCGGTGGACATACCATCCGGCCTTAATTCAGATACGGGGCAACCATGCGGTGCCTGTATCCGTGCCCATGCCACTGCCACCTTTGCATTTGCCAAAACAGGCCATATCCTCTTTCCAGGCGCTGAATACACCGGAAATCTTGAAATCGTTGATATCGGTATCCCGGTTCATATCGCAGATAACGTGCAACCTTTGCAATACCTTCTAACACCGGACTTGATACGCTCTCTTTTAAAACCCAGGCCTCCTGACGCCCATAAGGGCAATACCGGTCATCTCCTGGTAATTGCAGGTTCCCCCGGCAAAACCGGAGCCGCGGCAATGACAGCCATATCAGCCATGCGGGCCGGCGCCGGACTTGTTACGCTCGGGATCCCTGCGAGTTTAAACGCTATTTTAGAAGTCCAGGTTATTGAAGCCATGACCCACCCTCTTCCCGAATCCCGAGATGGTATTCTGGATGAGTCATCATTCAATACGATTATGGATTTACTTTCCGACAAAAAGTGCCTTACCATTGGGCCCGGCCTTGGAACAGCACTAGAAACCAAAACTCTCGTTCATCGTATCATTCAAGAAAGTACGAAACCGATTGTCATCGATGCCGATGGGTTAAACAGCCTGATCGGTCATACCAAAATACTGAAAAATCTCAACGTACCGGTCATTTTGACACCTCATCCCGGAGAGATGGCCAGGATTCTGAATACAACTGCCGGTGATGTTCAGAAAGACCGTATACTCTGCGCCCGCGATTTTGCAAAAAAATTCAATACACATGTAGTGCTGAAAGGCGCCGGTACCGTCATTGCCCATCCGGACGGAAGAGCCTTCATCAACCCCACCGGCAATCCCGGAATGGCATCCGGCGGCATGGGAGATGTACTGACCGGAATCATAGCAGGCTTCATTACCCAGGGTTATTCACCTGAATCGGCCGCCAATGCCGGCGTCTATCTGCACGGCGCTGCTGCCGATTTGCTGGAAGAAAAAAGCGGACCTTTCGGTTTTCTTGCAACCGAAGTAATGAATGCCATACCTGAACAGATCAAAAAGCTGGTAGATAAAAACTGAAAATGGGTTCCGAGTCTAAAGTTTCCTCTTTAAAATTTCAAATAACAACCCATTCCGTTGAAGAAACCAAGGAGCTTGGTGAAAAGATAGGTGAATGGCTAAATGCCGGAACCGTAATCGCCTTGACCGGTGACCTCGGAAGTGGCAAAACTTCCTTTGTCCAGGGACTTGCCAGAGGCCTTGAAGTTCCTGATGTTTACTACATAACCAGCCCTTCTTACACCTTGATAAATGAATATCCGGGCCGACACCCTCTGTTCCATGTCGACCTTTATCGTATCGAAGATCCCGTCGACTTTGAAGATATCGGTCTTTACGAAATACTCGACGATATCGGCGTAGTGGCTATCGAATGGGCAGACAGAATCCAAAAAGAGCTTCTGCCTGACCATGTAATCGTAAACTTTGAAATATCTGATGACGAATCACGAAAAATCTGCTTTACTGCACATGGCCTTGAATGCGTTAATCTGTCAAAAAAGCTTGAAAACTTGTGAACTGTGGGGTTATTATTGATGACCTCCTAAAAAGTCATAAATGCCTTTTTAGGAGCGTTTTAAGTTTTAGGTGTTAAGTTTTAAGTATTTGTAAACAATGATAATTCCTAACCTAAAACCGGATCACCTGAATGCTTGTGGGACACGTTTTTCAAAAAGCTAAATTAATACATATATTTTTATTTCCTTTGTGGCTTAGTGCCTTAGTGGCTGAATAGTTCTTTAGTTTTTTATTTATGGGGTAAATATGGGTTTAATTGTACAAAAATATGGCGGTTCATCCGTCGCCAATCTTGAGCGGATCCGCAATGTCGCAGAACGGGTTGCAAAAACCTTTGACCAGGGGAACGACGTGGTTGTCATTCTGTCAGCCATGGCCGGTGTCACTGACGGTCTGATCGATATGGCAACCCAGATTGCCGAATCACCTGACAAACGCGAACTCGATGTTCTTCTGGCCACAGGGGAGCAGACTACGGCAGCCCTTCTGGCCATGACCTTAAATGCCATGAACTATCCCGCCCTATCCCTGCTCGGGCACCAGGCTGAAGTAGTTACGGACGACACATTCGGCAATGCACGAATTCTCGATATTGGAGCCAGACGCATAATGGACATTATCGAAAATCGGAACATCGTCGTGGTGGCAGGATTTCAGGGATGTGACCATAGTGGTAACATTACGACCCTTGGACGGGGGGGATCAGACACTTCTGCCGTAGCAATCGCTTCGGCATTAAAGGCGGATATCTGCGAGATTTATACCGACGTGGATGGGATCTACACCGCCGACCCAAATATCTGTGAAAAAGCAAGAAAGATTAATACAATTTCATATGATGAAATGCTCAACATGGCCAGCCTTGGCGCCAAGGTCCTTCAGATCCGCTCGGTCGGATTCGCCAAAAAATATAATGTCCCCGTTCATGTAAGGTCATCTTTCAATGAAGAGGAGGGAACCATGGTTGTTAGTGAAGATTCCGGCATGGAACGTCTTATTGTATCCGCTGTCACCCACGACAAGGATCAAGCCCGTATAACCCTTAAAAAGGTTCCTGACCAACCAGGAGTTGCAGCCAAAATTTTTGCGCCGATCTCTGAATCCAGTATCATTGTCGATATGATCATTCAAAACACCCGCGAAGAAGGTCAAACGGACCTTACATTTACAGTTCCAAAAGCAGCTTTTTCAAATGCCCTGGAGATTGAACGAAATGTTGCAAAAGAAATCGGAGCAGAAGATGTTCTGGGCGATATAAACATTGCCAAGGTATCTGTCGTGGGCGTCGGAATGAAAAATCATTCCGGGGTGGCATCAAAGATGTTTAACACTCTGGCCAAGGAAAATATAAACATAATGATGATCAGTACATCGGAAATCAGAATTTCCTGCGTCATCGAAGAAAAGTATACAGAGCTTGCGGTTCGTGTTCTTCACACGGCATTTGGTCTGGACAAAGAAGATTAATGAACAGATTTCATACCGATCAGTTGATCTTCGCCATTGTTTTAGCGGCCGCTATTCTGAGTGCCATTATCTACAGAGTTTTTCACGCCTAGAGACCTTCCTTCCTTAAAGCCTCTTTCAAGGCTGCTCGTGCGAGTAATCGTGTAGAGTCTAGTGTAGGCAATGGGCAATCACCTGGATCGACAAGAAGGGGAATTTCCGTACATCCGAGGACCACTGCGTCACAGCCTCGATTCTTGAGTTCCTGAATTACCTTGTTGAAATACAGCCTCGATTCTTCGGAAAAGATGCCGTTAACAAGCTCTTTAAAAATAATGGCGTCGATCTTTTCTCGTTCATCTTCGTCTGGGATCTTGGAGGAGATCTCGAATCTTTTGAGGACCTCAGGATATACGGAGCCCGTCATCAGGTATTTTGTGCCGGTGATTGCCAGATGTTCGAACCCTTTAGATTGCGCCTCCTTTGCGACTGCTTCTCCAATGTGAAGCCAGGGAATAGGAGATTCTGCTACGACCAAATCAAACGCTTGATGTATCGTATTGTCGGGGCATATCGCAAACTGCGCTCCGATATCTGCCAACTTTCCCACAGAGGACAACATCAATTTGGCGACCTCCTCCCAATTCCCGGATTGAATGTGGACCATGTATTCACCCAGTGGGTGAGTGTGCATTGACACCTCCGGATGCATGTGCTCACCCATTTGGGCTGGAGCTTCCATACACAAAGATCTATAACAAAGTGCTGCGCCTTCAGCACTGCACGCAACTATTCCAATATGCCTTGACATACTGTTTTCTTTCTCCATTCGGACCGAGCTCATGGCCGAGGGCAGCCGAGGCGAGACCTTTGAAAAATGCTTCCCGCTAAAGCGGGATTCAAGTTCAAGGAAGGCGAAAATTTTAACCACCCCGTACGATCTTCCGGACCTACGGGGCAGGCACAGAAATTGGGCAAAAGGGGGCGTTTTGCAAAGGTCTCGAAGCTTTGGGGGATATCCATTGGGTTATTCTTTGATTTGTTCCAATAGCTTTAATCCCTCCTCCTCGGCTATTTTTCGCCCTCGCATAGCTGATTGGCTTATAGTGGGCTGAGCTAAATTTAGTTTTTTAGCCAGCTCTACGGTCGTCATCCCTAACTCCCTCGTCCCCCAGTAGCACAGTAAACCGCGTGCTTTCACGATTTGCTTATATTTACCACGAGCTAAAACATCCTTTGGCTCAATATCCAACAACATAGCCACATGCTTAACCAACCAGTCAAAATCGTATCCCTGAGCTTCAAGCTTGTACTTGCGCTCCAAGCTTTCTTGTGCCTCATTTAATACCTTTTCAACAAAATTTCCATCACCTAAGATACGCTCATCACCCTTCATTCGAGCAGCACTCTTTCGCAATGCTTTGACCTCTGACCAACCACCAGCACTCCGAATCAAACCACCACCCACCAAATCAGGCCTTCGCCCCTCGGCAATTCCCTTCTTGACAAACTCCCGGTAACGCCGGCGGGCAATTGAATATTTGCTGTCATAAAGCTTTAGGATGTATTCCGTATCCTGCCAGTCATGCTTCTTTTTGCCCATCAGCACGCTATGTCCGCAATACGGGTACTTATCTAATTTCTTTAAATCTGATACAAGCCTGACCCTTAGGGGATTTAGGTGAATGTAGCGCACCAACTCCAATAAATACGGATCTTCCTGACACAAAATTGATCTATAACGATTTTGAAATAGCTGCCCATGGCGTCGATGACGACGGTTAAAACTGACCGCGTATCCGGTCAAAAGCCGCCGCATAACAGTGGCTATCGGCGCGACTCCCGTTCGCAACAACAAATGCAGGTGGTTCGGTATTAAAGCCCATGCAAAACAAGGGGTTTTGGTCTCGATTAAAACAACACCAAGCCTTTTTAATAAATTATCCCGATCGCTGTCATCGTAAAATATCTTTCGACGTTCGATTCCCCTTACTATTATATGATGTAAGGCGCCAGGGGCGTCTATGCGGGCTTTTCTTGGCATAGAATCTCTATAACTTAATCCCAATCAGTTGTCAATCAATATTCCAATGGACGTCCCCGAAGTCCCCAATTCAAGCCGGGAAAAACAAAAAAAAGGTGCCTATTACACAGGAATAAAATACCGAAGAGAGTGGAGACAGATCGACCATGACTACTTTCCCGATTAAAGAATAGGCTACCCAGCTTAAAACACAGCAAAAGATAAATATTTCTCCCCAACCTATATTTCCTTGTACAATTTCATTCAGACTTCCTTTTGAGATAACAATTATTGCTCCGGTTACTGAAATAATAATTCCAACAACCTTTATCAGCTTTAATTTTTCTTTAAAAAAGTATGCGGAAAGAATGGCAATAAATATTGGATTATTAGCAATAATAATAGATGCTCTGCCAGCGTTGATTAATTTGAGTCCCTTGAAAAAGAAAACATTGTATGTAAATACACCGGTTACCCATTTTGATTTTTCATTATTTGAGCAGTCGGGGAGTTTTGATTATAAGGGCTTTTTTTATCAGCGGGGCGATTTACTTAGGTTTGTCAGCATTGTATTCATTATTTCTATCATCTTCGTGGCGCCAGTAGCTTCAAAAAGTTCCAGGCCCTTCTTGTACATGTCTTCGGCTTGATCCAAATCAAGACGAAGGCGGCAAATATCTCCTAAGTAACCGTAAATTGTCGCCATGGCCTCTTTGTTATCCAGTTTTTCTTCCATTTCCAGGTTCTTTTTGTATTCGGCCTCGGCTTGCTCCAGATCGGTACGAGATCTCAGTGACATCGGTGGCATTTTGGTATTCTCCCCTTTTGGATTTGACGCTTAACTATACAGCTTAACCGGCTTTAGTGGAGGCTTGAGAAAATTTGCACTCGAAAATAAAAAACGTTATCGATTGCAATAAAAAAATATTCGACAAATTGGAAGAAATGGATAAATAATTTTTGTCAAACGGTCAAGGGATATCTGGGTGTTAATCAAGCACTTTCAATTCCCTACTCGTCAAATATTATTATGAAGATTTTTACATTCTATTCTAATACTATTGGATCATCTCCCGATTAGTTGTAGTAAATTAAGGCAAGTCAAGTGAACAATCTTCAAGTGAGGTGATGTAGTCCCGGAGGGTTCAAGGGGTCAAGGATTCAAGG
>SDBS01005447.1_pt1 | contig 12403 bp, 10 predicted proteins | sample 2277091 | NCBI WGS metagenome assembly SDBS01 (sample SAMN10404972, study PRJNA504765) | marine sediment metagenome | isolation source: marine sediment core GS10_PC15, 163 cmbsf | place: Arctic Ocean: Southern Knipovich Ridge | collected 2010 | reverse complement strand
GTCAGCCGGTTTTGCAGAATGAACCCGGCAGCCGCGTAACGGGCCGCGATGCGCGCCGCCTGGCTGGTCAGCAATCCGGACAGAATGATGGTAGCGCCGGGTGCCGTGAGGCCTGCGAGGGGCTCGGCGAAGCGCAACAGTGGACCGGCCAGGATATTCGCCATCACCAGATCGTAGGGCGCGCGGGCGCGAATGAATTCGGGTGTGGGCTCCGGACCAAGGTAATCCAACTGAGCCCAAAGCGTGAGCGCGACAAAGGTCGCGATGAGGGCCGCCACCCGATCATCGAAGGCGACAGCGCGGGGCGCCAGATAGCCGCCCATGCTGATGCCCATGTAGGCCACCCGGTTGGGGTCGACGAAGGGCAAGTCCAAGGCGTAGTCGACCACGGCGCGGCCCACAACCTCCCAGTCGGGCCGGAAGTGCAGATCGTGGTCCATGATCATCTCGCCCTGGCCCGGGCCCTCGAACACGAGGACGTGGTAGCCCCGCTTCATGGCAGCCCAGGCGACGCCGTGGAAGGTGTCCTCGGAGGTGCCGTCGAAGCCGGTGTTGGCGATAACGATGGGGCCCCTTGCGGAATCGGGGGCGATCGTGGAGCGGGCGACGTAGGCCGGCAGCGTAGTGCCCTCGTAGGGGATGCGTTCGTAGGTGATGTTCGGGTGGGCCTCGATGGCCTTCAGAAAGCTGTCGCGGCCGCGCTTGCGGCAGTGGCGGGCCCTGTCGCGGTCGACGGGGGCGACCATGAAGAAGCCAGCCGCCTGGTAGTAGGTGGCGGCGCGAACGTAGGCCTCGCCGGCAGAAATGGTATGCCCGCCTTCCTCGAAGGCTGCAGCCATGGCATGCACACGGTCGGCGGTGGCGAGCCATTCGTCGTACCAGGAGTGGATATCGCCGTCGGTGACCCTTTTGGCTGTGGCGATGACCTCGCCGATATCGGCGGCGCCGGCGTAGGTCCAGGCCAGGTTGCGGGCGAGCTGCGACGAGAAGCTTTTGTCTTCAAAGATGAAGTCTTCGTACCATTCGGACACTTGTAAGGTCTGCTCCTGTGCTGCTGCGGGTTGGGCACCTGATGCGGCTGCAGCCGGCGCGGGACTCGCTGGCAGGACAACAGCGATGGCGGTCAATACGACGAGGGCCAACAGGGGGGCGAATAGCCATGACGGCATTCTCCCGCGTCCTTTATGACTCTTCATGGCGACTTCCTCCGATATCAGTTGCGTCCATTTAGCGACTCTCCGGTGTTGGGTGCGTCTTCAGCTCCTGGCACCTCCTCAGGGTTGGGCGATGCCTCGTCGTTGCTGTCTCTCTTGTCGAACCTCAGAAACTGTACCCAGCCTGCACCGCAATCGTACGAGGTGGGCGAACGCTGCCTTGTTGGGAGCCGGCGAAGAGGGCCTGGATGCGCGATTCCACGAAGCGTTCATCAGTGAGGTTGTTGCCGACCAGGGCAAACGACCACCCTTGTGCCCCTAGCAGCTCGATTCGGGCATTGAGCATCGACGCGGCCTCGATGACGCCAACTCGATTGACGGCGTCCAGGGATTCGCTTCGATAGTTGAAATCGACGCGGGCATTCAGGCCGAAGGACGGGGTTAGATAGCCGCTGTATGCCAGCCCGACACTTGCCGTGAAGGGGGGAGTGTTCAGGTTTTCTCCTCCCTCGTCGCGGACATAACCGCCCGGGGTAGAAATACAATCGGGATCACTGGGGTCCGGCACGCATGGAACCAGAAACTCGACGAATTTCGCCGTCTCGAGCCACCCCAGCGCGCCGTTCAGCGTGACGTCCTCCGTCACGCGCCACATGCCGTCCATCTCGATTCCCTGAGAAACGGCTTTGGCCGCATTGTCGACGATGAAGATGAGATGCTCCAGGTCGAAGACGGACACCTGCATGTCCTTGAACTCCATTCGGAAGAACGCAAGATTCAACTGCGCTTTCCCACCCAAGAGCATCATTTTGCTGCCGACTTCGTAGTTGGTCGACGATTCTGGATTAAAGGTGAAGTTTGTCGCTCGATTGTCCCGATCGTTGAAGCCGCCCGACTTCCGACCCTTGGTGAAGCTGGCGTAAAGCATGGCGTCATCAAGGCCATACCATTGAACCTTTAACTCGGGCAGCAGAGTGTTCTCGTTGTAGGTTCCGCTGTCGGTGTGTCGCTCGATTCGGAAAACGTCGTGGAAAACGAAGTTCGCAATAGCAAACTCTGGCGTACCCGGCTCGAGCGCGTTGGTCGGATCGGTCGTACCCGGCACGAGCCAATCGAAAAAGCTGCTGGCGCGTTTTTCCTCGCTGCTGAGGCGCCCCCCGCCGATCAGGCGCCAGTCATCACCTATGTTCCAGGTAACCTGACCGAACGCGGCAAGCGTCTCGAAGTCCTGCGCGAAGTTCCCCGCATACGTCTGCGACAGCCCCACAGGGGTGCCGGCAAAGGCAGGAAGGAACTTGCCTAGCGCGAAATCGAGCAAACGATCATTCGTGAGATTGCTGTCTTGATAGAACACACCCGCGATGTACTCGAACGTCCCGCCGGTGGCCGACGTGATGCGGAATTCCTGGCTAAATTGGGCGAAGTCCTCCTCGGATCGCATCATGCTCACGTCGATGGCGCTGCTGTCGACATCGATGCGGCTTTTTCCATTAAAGGCGGTGTATGAGGAGGTCGACGTCAGATTGAACCTGTCGAATGCGTAGTCGATGGTGAAGATAGCGGCGCTAGCCCCGATATCCCGTGACTCCGGATTCTGCGAGGTGTCCAAGTCGGCCACGAAGCTCACGTCGGGGTCGAGCGCCCGTTGTCGAGCTATGACGCCTGCATCTGATGGGGGAGAGAGAACCTGACGAGATATGCCGCTTTGGAACCGCGAAATGTGCTCGAGCTTGGATGTCAGGGTCCATCGCTCTGCAGGCTTCCAACGCAGCGAAAGCCGTATGCCGCCGTCGTCGTAGCCATTGACATGGTGATCGAGGAAGGTGTTGTAGACGTAACCATCGTGGTTCGTCTTCATTACCGCGAGGCGCGCAGACAGCGTGTCCGTTAGCGGGCCAGACACCACGCCATTGATCCGCGCGTTCGTGTATCTGGGATCGAAATCCGCCAGTATCGTGCTTTCAAAGAAGTCGGTCGGTTGCCGGGAGACGACGGAAATCGCGCCGGCGACCGTATTCATGCCGAACAACGTGCTCTGAGGGCCGCGCAGAACTTCCACGCGCTCTACGTCGAAATACGGCAGGCGTGCGTGATTTGCGCGGCCGTAGTATATGCCGTCAATGAAGGTCCCAACGGGGCTGTCAAAGCCGAAATTGGTGCCCCCGTTGTTGCCAATGCCCCGCATGACGACGGCAGCCCCCTCCGAGCCCTCTTGGATCGTGAGGTTCGGAACGTACTGGGCGAGCCCAAACAGGTCCGGAATGATGTAGCCTTCGAGCTTCGCGCCCGGCGCAACGAACACCGAGATGGGCACGTCCTGGAGGTCTTCTTCCCGTATCTGTGCCGTGACCTTGATCGACTCCAGCACACCCGGGAGCTCCAGCTCCTGTTCTTCCTGTTGCTGCTGTTCCTGTTCCAGTACCTGGCCCTGTTCTTCTCCCTGTGCCTGAACCTGTCCCTGCTGCTGCCCGTGCACTTGCCGCAGTTCTTGCCCCGTTTCGTGTTGCTGCCGCTGCTCATCTTCCGGCCCTGGGACCTCACCATCGGCAGGTGCAGCCACGGCCGTGGTGGCAATTAGAGTGAGGAGGATGACGAAACGCTTCACGGTGGTCTCCGTTCTCCTATTACGCCATTGGCTCGACATCTTTGAGTGGCCGGCTCTGGTGAAGCGGAATTCAATCGTTCTTCGTCGTCTCGCGTCAAGTGATGACAGCCTTCAGACCGAGTCAGGTAATGACAGCCCCGAGACGTCAAACGCACCATGGAAGGTCGCTGCGGCGATGCCGATACCCCCACTTTCACCTCCAACGGGTTGGATACCGTTCCTGATTGTCTTTAGAATACCGGAGGCAAGACACCCGTTTTGTTGGATGGCCTTTTGAGGTTTGCCCGTTCCTGAGTGCCGCTGTCCATGATGCCCGGGATGAGGGGTCATGAGGCTCGTAACGGGCAACGTGCAATCACCTCGGGGAGGAATCGCTATGAGAGCAACACGCACTATCGGTTGTGCGCTGGCGTGCGCGACCATGCTCGTCCTGACCGGTTGCGCCGGACCGGCCGACGTTCCTGTGGAAACGGCCGACGTTCCCATGGAGCTGACCGCCGCAGAGCGGGCAGAGATCGAGGCCACGATCCTGCAGCGCAACCAGGACCTGCTGGACGTTTGGACGCAGGAGGATGCCTTCGACGCATGGATGTATCTTTATGTCGCTGAGGACCAGCCGTCGGTGGGCGAGGATCAGCCCATCTTGGTCATCAACCACCAAAATTATGGCTCGCGCGAGGCGATCGACGCGCTGTTCCGTGAAATGCTCGTGGATAGGTCCACCCATGTCACCATGCTGGACGAGTCCATTTCGGTGCTAGCAGATGATCACGTCCTTCACACCGGGAACTTCACGTACGCCGTCACTCGCGACGGGGAGACCAGTGAGCAGCACGCGGGTTGGGCGACCACGCTCTGGGCGCTGGAGGACGGCCAGTGGAAGATCCTCTACTACCACCAGTCCTGGCCAAACGAGACGCCTGTGCCAGCGCAATAAGCGTAGCCGCCGACATGACCGGTAGCACCGTGTAGGTAGAGCCGGCAGAGGCCGGGTCGAGGCGCTCGCTGAAGCAGCTTCTTCGCTCCCCGAAGGAGCGGTTGCGTTGAAGAGCGCAGATTGTATTCTGGCGATCGCGCTTCTTGCGATGGGCTCAGTGGCACCTGCCGGCTGCGGTGACAACCCCTCGGCTCCCGGGCCGGCTGCTGGGCAATCTCCCATGCAGCAGTGCCTGGCGCGGGCCGTGTTCGGTAACCCGGCAGAGTCGGAATACATCCTTCCTTTCCCAGTGGGTGCCTCGTATCCGCTGCTGCAGACCTATTGCGGCCCGCAGAACCACGGCAACGACAACCAACTCGCCTACGACTTCACGATTCCCTTCGGCGACCCGGTCATCGCCTCACGCGCCGGGACGGTGGTGCGTGTCATGGACACCTATGCCGACGATGACCGCGTCGGCTCCCACAACAACCACATGTTCATCCAGCACGCCGACGGAACCGTTGGCATGTACGCGCACCTGGTGCAGCACAGCGTCACTGCAGGTGAGGGTGAACGGGTAGAGCAGGGCCAGCTCATCGCGCTGAGCGGCACGTCGGGGGGATACGTGACGGTACTGCACTTCGGTGTCTACCGCACGTGGCCGAACCGCGAGGGCGACGATCTCCCCGTTGTCTTCCGCAATGCGGACGGCCCACTCGACGAGCGCGGCGGCCTCGTCCAGGGCGCAACCTACACGGCGCTGCCATGGTGAGGGAAATCGCACGGCTGTGGAGCTTCATCGAGCTGAAGTTCGTCGCCCGGCTGCTGAGTGCGGGGCTGGCCACCACAACCATCGTGGCCGCCGCCATCGCCGTCGGCGCTTGCGGAAACGACCCCAGCGGCTGCGGTACTTCAAGTACTTCGACAACGCCCACATGAAGGATATCACCGGGCAGCCCTACGGCTCGTGGGCGGATGTTGAGCAGTACGCGATCCACTCAGTGGAGCGGCAGCAGGGGCACGAGGCCGCCCACTGCTACTCGCGGGTGATTGGTTGGCCCTCGAACTTCTTCACTGAGGGAATCGCTGTGGCCATGGACATCAACCCGTACACGGGCCAGGAAGTGGAGTTCTTCGGCGCCCCCGCGCACACGCTCTGTCGCGGCTGGCTGATGGCGGGAACCATCTATCCGCTGCGCGACATCGTCGAGGAAGACGACTTCATGAGCTACCAGTGGACCCAGGCCTATCCGCAGGCGGGCTCGTTCACGCGGTTCCTGATTGCCGAGTTCGGGTTGGAAACGTGGAAGGAGATCTTCCGAGCCGTTGACGAGTCTGACTCGACGGAGACCATCCTTGCCGCCTTCGAGTCCATCTACGGTATTACGCTCGAAGAGGCCGAGAGCCGCTGGCACGACTTCCTGCGCGGGCCGTAGCTGGTCGCGCCCTGTCGGCTCCCGCCTGCTACTCCTCTGCCGGCTCCTTCGGCAGAAAGTACTCGAAGCTCATCAGCCAGGGGCCGCCGGCTTGCCATCTGTATACCCAGACCGCGTCGTATTCCGAGACGACCGTGTCACCCCCGGCCTTGGGGGTAATCGTGTCCTTAGTACTACCCCGCGCGAAGGCTAGATTCCCTACGATCCGGACTTCAACGACCGTAGGTTCCCAGCTCGCTTCGTTCTCCTCGCGGAGCTCACGCCAGATGCCGGCCATCGTGTCGATGCCGACCCGGACATCTTCACCAGGTGGCATTTGCGCAAAGTCGTCGGTGAACAGCGCGAGGTTGGCCTCGAGGTCGCCCGCGTTCCACGTGGCCGCCATGGTTTCCATTAACTCGTAGATGGCGGCGTTCTCGTCATTTGGCGAGGCCGGCGCGAGATCAGCCAAGTCGGCCGTATCTCCCTTGGGCACCCAGTACTCGAAGATCATCTTCCAGGAACCGTCGGCTAGCCGTTTGAATATCCAGAGCGCGTTGCTCTCCGCGCTGAGTGGCTCGCCCCCGGCCTTGGGAGTGGCCGTGTCCCTGGCGCTGCCCCTCACGAAGGCCAGGTCTCCGACAATCTGGACCTCGGTAATGGAGGGCTCCCACACGTCCGTGTTCTCGTCGAGGAATTGCACCCAGACGGCATTGACCGCATCCAGCCCGACCCGGGCAACCTCGCCAGGCGGCATCTGCGTGAACTCTACGGCGAAGAACATGCGGCTGGCCTCGAGGTCGGCCGCGTTCCAGGTAGCAGCCATACTTTCCATCGTCTGGTAGATGATGGCGTACTCGTCGGTCGACGAAGCCGTTTCCTCGCCCGACTCCGCCGCAGGCCGGCAAGCGACGGCCATGGCAAGCAGAACGGCGGCTGCAATCCAAGCCTTTGACATCATGGGCCCACCTCCCGTGAATTTGAAAACTCGGATTCTCGAAACTTGTTGAGAAAGCTAACAAATGAGCGGAGGGGGAACAACGGAGCGAAGGCTCATCTCTGCCTCATACAACCGTGCAGCCCGTCAGGCGGACTCAGCGCCGGCGTCACCGGCATTGCCGACATCCTGGGCGTGCTTGGAGGCCAGGACGATCCCCGTGATCGGTCCAAAGAAGAACCCCAGGAAGAACCAGCCCCACGCACCGCGACCGGAACTTTTCGCCTAGGTGGCACAGTAGATTCCAAAGAGGAAATTCACATAGGCGATCGATGCGTATTCACTCTCCACGACTTCCCTCCTCTGATGCAGGCTGACGAGACTCCCCAAAGAGGTACCAAAGCCCCCAAGCACCCCATGCGGCGATCGTGAGCAGCACGACCCAGAACGGCGTTTCGCTGGGAATGAGCCATCCAGGAGCACCCCGAACCGCTACGATGGCAGCAAGGCACGTAATCGTCCAGTAGACGGTGATCCCGAGCGCGGCCGCCAGGGCAATCCGCCCCCACCGGGTATCGAGCCAATGGCCGATCAATCCGGCAAGCAGGAGCGGGATGTAGGTCACGACGTCAGCGAAGGCGCAGCCGTACCAGAACGCCGTGCCGATCTCGGTGATCATCTCCGCCGGCTCCTGGGTACCCATGGCCACGCCCATCTCATAGGAAAACGCGGTGATGCCCTGGGCAACGATCAGATAGATCAGAAGAAGCCAGCCGGGACCTTGCACCATCCAGAAAGCGAATCCGCGTTGTCTCGTTGCGGTCACGTCTTTCTCCCCTTTGTCGTTCAACGCCCTAACGCTCCAATTCGATCACCGCGCGCTGCCCGACAATGGTGAGCTCGGTGCCGTATTCCGCGGACAGATCGCGTAGGGGTGAGATTGCCTCATTCACTCCTGAGCGCCACCATCGCGTCAACCCTGGAGGCGCGGCGAGCCGAGCAGGCGTCGCTCATGGCAGCGTTTTCGGCACCACAAGATGAGCAAATCATGCCATTGAGCCTACGACTTGGCCGCCGAGGCGTACAAGGAAGGGGGGGGCCTCGCGCTCCGCGGATATGTTCTTATAGGTTGTGTTCATCACCACGACCATGGTCATGCAGAGGTCGGTGAGTCCCGGCAGCTCGGCCGTCTCTGCCGCATGACTCACACGCCAGCGCAGGGGGCGTCTTCAACGTTATCCCTCCTCCTGGTACGAGATGCTTCCCGCGGGCACAATCATGGGCTCAGGTACGTCCTGGGAACGCCAATCAGCGTCGCGGCAGGTTATTAGGAAGGGAGCAAGAGACATGCGCATTCGGGGAGTTGTACTGGCGATTACGGCGGTGATCTTCACCGTCGGGGCGGTGCTTGGTGCCGTCGCAGCGGTGGCCGGCGGTGGCGGCCAAGGTGACTCTGCCGTCCTGCAGGCAGGGCAGGCGCCGCGCTACGTCAATCCGCTGGTCTTCGAGAACGCCGGGCGCCTCGCTGACCCCACCGTCATTCAGTTCGAGGACAAGTACTACCTCTACGCGACCGGTGGCCTCGACGAGGGCAGGGTTTGGTCATCGGACGACCTTGTGAACTGGGAGCATCACCAGGTCATCCTCGAAGGAGGCCACTGGTCCGACGCTCCGGCCGCTTTCGTGCACGACGGCACCGTGTACGTCAATGGCAACGGCACCGGGCTGTCGCGGAGCGGTGATCCTCTGGGTCCGTTCGAGTACATGGGCGACTTCACCGACTACGAGGGCCTGCGGCTCGACTGGGGGCTGTGCCCGGGCTGCGAGGATGGTGGCGTGTTCGACCCGGCATTCTTCGTGGACGACGACGACCGGGTGTACCTCTACTTCGCAGGGGGGGGCATCGACGGCGTCTTCGGCGTACAACTCGACCCCGAAGACTTCACCAAGCTTCTGGGCCCCATCCAGTTCTTCTTCGAGTTCGAGACCTCGCACATCTGGGAGCGCTACGGCAATCGGAACGAATACAGCACCCAGAGCTGGATCGAAGGGCCTTGGATGACCAAGTGGAACGGAACCTACTACCTGCAGTACGCGGCGCCGGGAACCGACTGGATCACCTACGCCGTGGGCGTGTACACCAGCGAGAACCCGCTCGGCCCCTTCACCTACTACGAGGGGAGCCCGATCCTCGTTCATCGCCGCGGGATGCTCAACGGTGTCGGGCACAATAGCGTGGTCGAGGGACCAGGCGGCAACCTGTGGATGTTCTACCACATCCTTTACGAGAACTGGAACCGCGAGGTCGAACGCCGCGTCGGCATGGATCCGGTGGGCTTCGACGAGCAGGGGAACATGTTCGTGGATGGCCCGTCCGAGACGCCGCAATGGGCACCGGGGGTGAAGCCTCGGCCATGGGAGGACAACGACAGCGGCTCGTATCAGCTATCGGAGGACAAGAACTATATCGTCAGTAGCGAGGCCCCCGGCCGCGATGCCCCCTATGCCTTCGACAACAACATCCGCACCTACTGGGCGCCGGCCGAGGATGACCCGGAACCCTCGCTCACCCTCGACCTCGGGGCTGAGTCACGCGACCAGCAGTACATCGTGGATTCCGCCCGGATCGTGTTCCCGCTCCCTGAGCGTGTCAGTCACGAGGATGCCGAGCCCAGGATTCGGCAGTACAAGATCGAGGTCTCAGCGGACGGCGAGTCCTTCAAGACCGTCGTCGACAAGACGGCCAACGCCGCCGACAACGCCGTGGAGTTCGACGAGATCGACCCGGTCAAGTGCCGTCACGTGCGGCTGACCCTGACCGGCTGGTCGGAAAATCACCCGCGCGGCGTCGTAGAGCTCACCGTATTCGGCAGGCCGGATCCGGAGTAATCAGGAAGGTGCTGTCCGTCTCCTTAGTGGGATGGCTTGCGGAACTTCAGGAGCATGCGATCGAGGGTGTACCGGCCTTCGCCCCAACTAGGCTGCGAATAGTCATCATCCGGCTTCGCCAGGAGCTCGGAGGAGTCGACCAGCTCGAAGCCCCTGGCCTCGAGGTCCGCGATCATCATTTTCTCGTTGATTCGGTGCGCATCCGCGTCCGCGCCTTCCTTGTTGGTTCGGGCGTCGACGACACCGAAGATGCCGCCTGGTTTGAGGGCGCGAAAGGCGGCGTTCAGGATCGGGTCCGGCTGCATTCCGTAGGCCTCGGCGAGAGACGGGGTGATCATGTCGTGAATGTTTCGGACGCAGATAAACGCGTCCACGCTGTTGTCGGGCACACCGTCGAGGTTGAGCAGCACCTTGACGTTGTCGATCCCGGCATCGCCAAAGCGGGTGTCGAGGCCCGCTTTTCCATCCTCGCTCGTGAACACGGACAGAACATGGCCTTCCTCGCCGACCACGCCGGCGAGGATGTGGCTGTTGTAGCCCGAGGCCGGAACGATATCGCCAACCGTCATGCCGTCCGTGAGGGCGAGCCACTCGTAGCCTTCGGGAGGCTTTGAGCCCGCGCCACGGGCCTTGTCGGCCTCTGGACGATTGGGATCGTCGAGTATGCTCTGCTGGGCAAGGGAACTCCCAGCCGTGAGGCCTACAATCACCAGTACTGCCACCGCGAGCGTTATTGCGCCGCGGCGTTCCAGCAGGAGGCTTCGCATTGCCTGAACTCCTTGTTCGGGGGGAGCCGTGAGGATCAGCGGCAGAGGGCATTATAGCGCCGACTCGATTGATGTGGCAGGGGAGGAACGAGTCGCACCGGATCGGACCACCAATACCTTGATCATTTAGGTATCATCATGCACAATACCTAAATAGTTTAGGTATCGAGCCATGATGATCCCGGCATGGATCGATGGGGTTTCGGTGAGCGGGACTCATCATCGCGGCACTCCCAGAGAGTGAGCCGAAAATGGAGGGCAGCAACCTGAATAGAGGCACACTCGATATTCTGATCTTCAAGGCCCTGAAATGGGGGCCACTGCACCGGGATGGGATCAGACGCTGGATTCGCGAGACCGGCGGCGGCGCACTGCAGATTGAAGAGGGGGCCCTGTATCCGGCCCTGCACCGGCTCAAGGAGGCGGGACTGCTGGATGTGGGCTGGGGGCAGAGCGAAACCGGGCGCCAGGCGAAGTTCTACGAGCTCACGCCCGAAGGCAGGGAACGGCTCGGCACCGAGACCGAGAGGTGGAGCGAGCACGTCGAGGCCGTCCAGACGATTCTGAGCGCTGAGGAGGGATCGTGAGCAGGCGGACAAGGAACAACGGCAACGGGGCTCCGAAGCCCGGCCGCGCCCTGCGCATCACCGAGCACACCTACGACGCCGCCCGCGACGTCAACGACGAGGTCGAGCACTACCTCGAGATGCGCACGCAGGAGCTCGTCGAGCAAGGGCTGGATCCGGCCGAGGCGCGCCAGGCGGCGCGGAAGGCATTCGGCGACCGTGAGCGAATCGAGCGGGAAGCGCTCAGGATCACGGCGCCAGCCGTCGAGGCTGCCCGTCGAGCAGAGCTTTTCGGCTCGTTCCTTCGCGATGTTCGCTTTGCGGTGCGGAGCCTGCTGAAGAACCCCGGATTCGCAATCGTCGCCTGCCTGACACTGGCAATCTGCATCGGCGCCAACGCCGCCGTGTTCAGCGTGGTCAACGGCGTCGTGTTGCGCCCCCTACCCTTCCCCGAGGCCGACCGTCTGCTGACTATCTTCAACATCTATCCGCAGGCCGGTGTCGAGCGCGGCATGAACAGCGCCCCTGACTTTTTCGACCGCCGCGAGCTCGACGCCATCGAGGATGTAGCACTGTACAGCGAGCAGTCCGTCACCCTCGGCGAGGGTGCTTCATCAGCGAATGTCTTCTGCATGCGGGTGAGCACTCCCTTCTTCAAAGTTCTCAACGTCAAGCCGATCCTGGGCCGCGGTTTTACCGAGGAGGAAGGGACACCGGGCAACGACGACCGAACGGTGATCAGCTACGGCTTCTGGCAGACACATTTCGGCGGCGCCGAGAACGTGATTGGCGAAACGATCGAGATCTATGGCAACCCGGTCACGGTGGTGGGGGTAATGCCCCCCGACTTTCGCTTCGTGACCTGGGACGCACAACTGTGGTTTCCGCTGGCGTTCCACGATGAGGCGCGCACCGCGTACCACAACAACAACTGGGACATGGTCGGCCGCCTGAAGCCGGGCGCCACGGTTGAGCAAGCTCAAGAACAGGTCGACGCGCTGAACGCGTCGTTGATCGAGTCGTCCCCTCCAGAGGGCCGGCACCTGCTGATCGATGCCGGCTACGCGACAATCGTGCGCGGCTACCAGGATGATCTGGTGAGCGAGTACCGTGCGCCGCTGTTCCTGATGTGGGGCAGCGTCGCTCTCGTC
>SDBS01005446.1_pt1 | contig 12404 bp, 11 predicted proteins | sample 2277091 | NCBI WGS metagenome assembly SDBS01 (sample SAMN10404972, study PRJNA504765) | marine sediment metagenome | isolation source: marine sediment core GS10_PC15, 163 cmbsf | place: Arctic Ocean: Southern Knipovich Ridge | collected 2010 | reverse complement strand
ACGAAGGCGTTCTGGGTGGCGTCCATGGCGTCCTCGACCGAGCCGGTGATGCGATAGGCCGCGCTGAAGAGCGGACCCTCGTAGCGGTCGACAAGCTCGTCGAATGCGTGTCGATCTCCACGGAGGCAGGATTCAATCAGCATGGCATCGTCGTCTCTCGCCATAACTACCGGCTCCAGTCGAAAAGGTTGGTGATCGTCTCGTCCTCCCTCAGTACTCCCATGCATGAATACGGTCGTGTATCGAGGGCGCCGATGCGCGACCCTGCCGGTGCTTGGCGACCGCAGACGCACCCTTGCCGTACTTCAAGGGAGCCAAGCGCCGGCAGGGGCGATGCAGCGGTGGCCGAATGCGATCGTATTCATGCATGGGAGTACTCACTACGCGATCTCGAAGATGTTGTCGAAGCCCGCGATTTGGAAGATCTCGCGGATGTGCGGGCTGAGGTTGATCAGGGTCAGGCCGCCGCCGCCGTCGACCAATCGCTTCTGGGCGCCGAAGAGCAGGCCGAGCCCGGCGCTCGAGATGTAGGTGAGCTCTCGGAAGTCGACCTCGCAAGACTCCGTGACCTGGCCGAGGATCGCCCTCGCGGTATCCACCTGGGAGGCGTCGAGTCGTCCGTGCAGGCTGATCGTGCCGTTTTCGTTGAGCTTGATCTCGAACATCTCAGTTCTCCAGTGTCTTGGTGACGGTGATCCGCATCCGGCGGCCTTCAGTTTCGTAGTTGTAATCCAGGTCGTCGACCATCGACCTTACGAGGTGGATTCCCAGACCGCCGGGCCGCCGCTCGCTGATGCCGGCGTCCACCGGCGGGACCTCGACGGTCTCGGGGTCGAAGGGCTCGACATCGGAGTCGACGAGCTCGAGCTGCAGATGGTCATCACGACGCTCGATGCTAACGGTGATTCGATCGCCGCCGCCCTCGTTGTGCCGGACCATGTTGGTGAAGAGCTCCTCGACCACGAGGTTGATGCAGAACGCGGTCTTCTCATCGACGTCCTGGCCGTCCACAAACGTCTCCAGGAACGCGAAGACCTCGTCAAGGGCATCGATCTCGCGCCGGAACTCCCCACTGATCGCCGCCACGCCTCCAAACCCCCGTTCGACACCACCCAGCCGCCCCGAACTCGCCGGAGCGGAAACTCTCCATTTACATTGATGTCGCTGATCGTCACTCTACCACGGAAGGCCGCGTCAATCGGGAGGAGATCCTTCGACTCGGTCGCTGGTGCTCCCTCGCTTCCAATGACATCGCTTTCCGAATCGCCTGTGGGTCCGAGTTAGGGTGGGCCTTGGCCCACCTTCAGTCTCGCTGCTGGTGAGGAACGATCGAAGACACCAATCGGGCCGCAGATGATAGACTCTGTCCAGCAAATCGGTGAACAGGAGGACTGAGGAGCCGTCATGAAGCTCAGCGTCGAGCCTGATCCGGCAATCCCTGGCGGCCTCGTAGTGCGCCTCTCTGGCAACCTTGACATCAACGGTGCATCCCAGCTTTGGGACGACGTCTCGACTCGCGCCAACGATGACACTCGCTTTTTCACCTTCGATTTCACCGACGTCCCGATCGTCACCAGCGCCGGCATCGGCACCCTCGTTCGTTTTCTCGTTCGCCTCCGCGGCTATGGCGGCGCCGTCGCCATCTGCGGCTGCAGCGACAAGATCCGCGAGGTCTTCTCGATCGTCATGCTCGACGACATTCTCCAGGTCTGCGACAGCGAAGACGAGGCTCGGCAGAAGCTGGCACAGTCCTGAGAGGAGTGATGCTCACCGGCGATCTGCACCAACCTCTACGTCGTCCGCGACGAGGAGTCCGCCGCTGGCTGGAAGCTCGAGGTCGAGCCGTTCCCCGGGTGGAAGACGGTGCCGAGCTGGAAACTGCTGAGCACGGGGGTCAGTGCGGCGTCTTTGGATGCTTCCAGCCCGGCGCCATTGCCAGCCAACGGCCTTCGGTCAGTGCCCGGGTCAGGAAAGGGAGCCCCTCCGCGACCAGACGAGAAAGCTCCTTTTCGGTGTACACCGTGATGTCCGTCGCCAAACCGATACGGGGTGGCGGAAGTCGTTCTGCTCGTTCGGCCGGCGGGGTCTCCGAGCTTTCGAGAACAACGATGACGTCCGCGTCCGATCCCGGTGCGTGATGATCGCGGGCGAGGGATCCGTAGAGGAGCACCGCGAGCACACTCTCGTCCGAGGCCACAATCTGATCCGCCCAGGACTGCAGCCGGTCGAGGATGCCCGTCCAATCAGGTGAGATGACGCGCACAGAACTCATGGATCGCCTTTGCGTCCTCGATGGCCAGGCTTGCGTCCTCGGCAGTGTAGAAGTCACCCGGCGCGCCAGCCGCAAAGCCGTTCGGATATCGTGTCGGCACATAGTGCCGATCGAGGCGCCGCCCCCGATCCACGAGGCCGTCGGAGACGCCGAGTTCATCGGGAAGAACTTCGAGAAGCTGGTGCACCACGTGGCCCCACGCCTCCTGGTGGAGCTGCTGAAAGACCGCCTTGATCGCCTTCTCAGCGGCCTGCTGGGCCGCAAAACACGACCACTCGAAGTCCTTATCCTCCAGTGCATGCCGGGCGTGCGTGAGGTCGCGCTGCGCCTGACGCCACCAGTCTGATGCTCTGCTTGCCATGGGGCGATGGTAGCACGCGGTCGGATGAAGGAGCGAACTGGAAACGACTGACGCGGGTCTATTCGACACCTCACCCCACCAACTTTTCCGATTCATAGGATGTATGTAATACCTGAAACCGTGTCTCAATAATTCCAATTTGTTCTTGCGCATACTCGATATATGGTGCATATTTGAGGAGATAAGCAACCGTTAGTGAAATAGGGCTGGGGGTATCCGCAATGTTTATTCGGCGATCTCACCAAACCGCCGGCCCTGCGGATCGCCGATTCGGCGATGGGAACAGGTTCTGGTAGGGGGGTGTGATGAATTGGAGGGTGGTTACGATTTCGTCGGTGGTGGTTCTCATGGTAGGCGGCGTCGGAACCACGCAAACCACCCGCGGTGACATCCGGGGTCGCGTGGTCGACGAAGCGGGGGCGATGCTGCCGGGAGTGAAGGTCAGCCTCGAATCCCCCGCACTCATCGGCACCCCCGACACTGTCACCGACGCCGACGGCGCCTTCAAGTTTCTTGTGTTGCCGCCGGGAACCTACGCCGCGACCTTCAGTCTGGCCGGGTACCAGATCCAACAGCAGCCCAACATCAAGGTCGGCATCGACACGACGGTCCGGCTCAAGGTCACGATGACGCCGGCGTTCTCGGACGAGATCTTCGTATCGGCCGGGTCGCCCCTGGTCAACACCAGCGACACGACGGTCGGCATCGAGCTGTCGTACGACTTTTATATGGATCTGCCGATGGCCCGCAACTATGCTGCTGTGGCCGCTGTGACGCCGGGCTCCCAAGATGACCTTTCGGGCCAGACCTTCTACGGTTCCACCGGCGCCGAGAACGCCTACTACATCGACGGCGCCAACACCACCGAAATCGAACACGGGGTGCAGGGGATGGAGCTTAACTTCGAGTTCATCGACGAGGTCCAGGTCAAGGCGGGCGCTTACTCGGCCGAGTACGGCCACGCGACCGGCGGTCTGGTCAACGTGATCACCAAATCGGGAGGCGACGAGTTTCACGGCGACGTCTTCGGCTACTTCGACTCGGACGCGTTGCGCGCGCCGCTCTCGGGCGAGGCCGAGCAGGGAGCTGTTTCGGATACCTCGAAGACTGTGGGCGTCGTGCGCTCAGACTACGGCGCCGATCTCGGTGGCTACATCCTCAAGGACCGGCTGTGGTTCTTCGCGGCCTACGACCGCGTCGACAACCGGGACACCAACGAGGTGCTGGAGGACTATGGCGCGGAGGTGCCGGGGGCGCCGATGGCCGGCGAGCAGTTTCCGTGGGACGAGACGGGGAACCTCTTCGCCTTCAAGCTGACCTGGCGGCCGGGGGCCAACCACTCGCTGTCGGCGTCGATCTTCGGTGATCCGACGACCGAGGAGGGGGCGCGGCCTATATTTGCAGCGCCACCGACATTCTACTTGGGTAGGCGATTGACCGGCGGCACGGACGGCGCCGTTAACTACGACGGCGTTTTCGGGCAGAACGTGGTGCTCAGCGCGCGCTATGCCAGCCACAACCAGAAGTTGCAGTGGGAGGGACCCGGCAAGGCACTCACAGGGTACTTCGATTTCACCGATCCCTTCGGCAATGGCTCGATTGCGGTTGGCTGGGAGGGCGTGGTATCGGGGTGGGGCGGTTATCCGGAGGAGGACTTCGGCCGCCGGCAGCTCAACGCGGATGTGTCGTGGTTCGTGGGTAACCTAGGCGGCAACCACGAGCTCAAGCTCGGTGCCGAGTACGAGGATCTGCAGGTGATCGACATCTTTACCAGTTCGGGCCCGGTCGGGGCGAATGTCTTCCACTTCAACTGCATTCCCGATCGCCAATACTGCGGGGAGAACGATGAGCACGAGTACTACTATAGGCATTTATACCGCACCAACGAGATTATCGATCCCGAGAATGCAACCCCCGACGATATCGTCAGGCGGTGGGCCGTCGACACCCCGACCGAGAACTTCGCTGTTTACCTGCAGGATCGCTGGCGGGTCGCCACCAACCTCAGCCTCGACCTCGGGGTGCGCTGGTCGCGGCAGAAGCTCTACAATGGCAGCGGCACCGTGCAGATGGACATCGACGACAACTGGGCGCCACGGCTGGGCTTCGTGTGGGACTTCCTCGGCGACGGCAAGTCAAAAGTCTTCGGCCATTGGGGGTACTTCTACCAGTCGATCCCCATGAACCTCGTGATCGAGGCCTTTGACGGCGGGTGGGTTACCGTGCGCGCCTACAACTTCTCGGATGACGAATGGGATATCCAGCAGGCGCCGCCAGGGGGGCGCCGCGGCCCGGACGCGTCTCTGACCTTCGCGGTATTGATAACGTCGATCCGACTGCACGGGGTCAGTACCTGTCGGAGGCAGTCATCGGTGCGAAGTACGAGGTCTCTCCGAATATCGCTATCGGGCTGACGTTTATCCACCGCAGCCTCGACCGCGTTCTCGAGGATGCCCTGTCGGGCGACGGCAATTTCTACATCGGCAACCCGAGCGAGGGCCTGTTGACCCACTCCTTCGACATCGCATACGCGTATGGATACGGGTGCCCGGACGGAACCGAGGACTGCCACCTGAAAGAGGTTCCTGCCCCGAGACGGGAGTTCGACGCGATCGAGCTGGCGGTCACAAAGCGGTTCTCCAACAACTTCCAGTTCATTGCGTCGCTCCTGTGGTCGCGGCTCGAGGGCAACTACGACGGCACCTTTCAGGCCTCCACCGGCCAGCTCAGTCCGAACCTCAACTCGGCGTACGACTACGTCGACTTCTCGGTCAACAACGACGGCTTGCTCTCCAACGACAGGCCCTGGCAATTTAAGTTCGATGGCATCTACCGCTTCGACTTCGGGCTGACCACCGGGCTCTCGGCGTACTACCGCGACGGCACGCCGATGACCGCCATGGGTTACAGCTTCGCCTACGACAACTGGGAGTACTACCTTTCGGAGCGGGGTGTCTTCGGGCGTACCGACGCCGAGTGGGAGGCCGACCTCCACTTCGGCTACCCCATCCGGCTCGGCGGCCGCCTCGAGCTCAACCTGCTGATCGACATCTTCAACGTCTTCAACCGCCAGGGGGAAACCAGCCGCTCCACCCGCTATGACTGGAACTACAATGGCTGGGAGGACTACCAACCCCTCGATTGGGTGACTGGAGAACCATACCCGGCCATCAATCCGGGCGACACCGATCGGCCACCCCTCAATCCGGCGTGGAACACCTCCGATCGGTGGCAGGACCCGCGGACGATCCGCTTGGGGGTGAGGCTGTCTTTTTAGGCAGCAATGGCGAAGCTGATCAAACGGATACCCGTTTGAATTCTCAATTTTGAATTCTCGATTCTCAATGACCGGCCACTGTTCCGGGTTTCGGGGAGGACGGATGGGAGCTCCCGCCCGGCACCGATGTGTGGCTGACAGCCGGAACGGAAGTGTGAAAGGGAGCTGGCCATCAGCCACTCGCTGACGGGGTTGAGTCACGAAGTCGGAAGGGCATCAGAAACTCAGAATTCATAGCCGACATCTCCATCGACCGCACCGAGGGCGAGGGCGAGACCCTCGACATGCCGGAGGGTTTCCAGTCCTTCACCTCCGGCCAGTTCTCGGCGAGCGCTACCAGATTCGCTTGGAGTTCGGACGCGGTGAAATAGGACGAAGGTAGTTGTTGGTATGATGACCCGGTGACACACCGAGAAAACAAATCATCCACCGCAGGGGCCGGAGATTTTCTCCTCGGAGATTGGATGGTGCGACCGAGCCAAAACCGGATCGAGCGCGAGTCCGAGATCGTCCACCTGGAGCCGAAGGTCATGGACCTGCTGGTGTTCCTGGCCGCTCACGCCGGACAGGTAGTGCCGAAAACGCGTTTGATAGACGAGGTGTGGCAAACCGAGTTCATCGCCGAGTCGGCGCTGACACGGGCGGTGGGCGAGCTACGCCGTGCACTGGGTGAAAGTGCCCGCGAACCGCGGTGCCTTGAGACCATCACGAAACGTGGCTACCGCCTGATGGCGACGGTGGAGTACCTCGGTGAACCTCCGGCTGTCGAACCTGTGAAGACGGCTGGCATTTTGTGCGCGGTCATGGTGGGTGAACAGGAGATCCTGCTCGATGCCGGTGAAAATGTGATTGGCCGCGATTCGACGGCCACGGTCCGGATCGACTCCACCGATGTCTCTCGGCGCCACGCCCGCATCGTCGTGGAGGGCGATGGTGCATCCATCGAGGACTTGGGCAGCAAGAACGGAACGTCCGTATGGGGCCGATCGATCACCGGCCCGACCAGGCTGCGCGACGGAGATCGTATCGGCGTGTGCGGGGTGCTACTGATCTTCAGGCATCTTCCCGCCTTGGCGACCACCAGGACCCGCCACTCGCATTAAACCCCAAATGAGCGGTTCTACCAGCCTCAAAATGGCCTGGATTTCAATCTACATGAAAAAACCATGAGCAGATCATGAGGACCTCATGAGAAAGGCATCTCTTTCTCATAAAGTATTTTGATTCATAGAGTTCCACATTGTCTGCATGAAGCAGACAACTCGATACGACGTCCAGGAAATCCGTCCCAGATCGCCGTACGCCGCCTGCCAATTCGCACGAGCGGCCGCCAGCACGCCACGTTGCACCTTCGCCCTGATTCTCTGTGTTCTCATAGTCACCGTCGCTCCAGCCTTCGGTCGTGACCGGGAGTCGACCGATGGTGCGGTTTCGACCCAGCCGAAAAACAATGCGATTGAAGCCGGCTTTGATGAAGCCCTGGACGTTCCGCGAATCAGCGGCGCCCTCTACCCGAGGATTCACAACAAGCTCCAGCAGGCCTATCCGGTCGCCGTCGATCATTTACGCAATAACCCGAAGTGCCGCGACCTGTTCGCGGAGCTCGGCACCAACGGTTTCAAAAAACTCTCGACGACGCTGTACAGTCAGTCAACGGTGACGATGGAGCGGAGCTTCTGTCGGGGCGGCGTGACGGCGATCACTGTCATCGAAAGCCCGTCGGTCCGGCTCTGTAAGCGTTTCGCTTCCCTCGGCACCGTGCAGGCTGCGACCCTGCTCATTCACGAAGCCCTTCACTTCGCCGGGATGAGCGAATGGCCGAGGGATCCGCAAGGCCTCAATCCCCGCGAAATCGACGCCCTGGTCAAAAAAAGCTGCGGATTCTGATGCCGTAACTGAAAAACACCACATAAACGGGCGGTAGGCGGTGCCTTCAGGACCCGCAAGCGAGCCGCTGAATTGTTTTCCCGACGCTGTGCAGCGAAAATGTGGCTGCTCGTGATTGGCTACGAGTGTTAGACTTTCCCCGAATGAAAACCAGGGAAAGCCATGTCGCAAGACGCACCAAGCGATCATGATCCTGCGGCGCAGCCGACCGACGCTGGCGGTGGCGAGGTCAACTGGGGGCTGCAATTCGAGCCGGGCAACGTCCTTGGCGACCGTTATCAGATTCGAGCCCTCCTCGGCTGCGGCGGGAGGGGCGAGGTGTGGCACGCCTACGACCTCAAACTGCGGGTCGAGGTAGCCCTCAAAGGTCTGCGACCAGAGCTCCTTGCCGATGGGAGCCGGCGCGAGTCGCTGCGCCCCGAGGTTCGCGCCGCCCGCGAGGTGGTGTCTCCCAACGTTTGCCGGATCTTCGATTTGATCGAGGTCGACGGCGATGAGCTTGTTTCGATGGAGTACGTCGACGGCGGCACGCTGCTCGAGGTGCTCCAGGAGCGCGGGCCTCTCGATCTCCAGGAGGCACAGGACATCGCCTCGCAGTTTCTGGCGGGGCTGGAGGCGATCCACCAGGCCGGTCTGGTTCACCGCGATGTCAAGCCTGAGAACATCATGCTCACCCGTGCCGGCCGCGTGGTGCTGATGGACTTCGGCCTCGCCCGGCAGGAGGACAGCGGCGCAGGAACGGTTTCGGGGACGCCGGCCTACATGGCGCCGGAGCAGGCCATGGGTGGCAAGGTCGATGCTCGGGCCGACGTGTACTCGGCCGGTGTGGTGCTGGCCGAAATGGTAAGCCCCGACGGGATCAAGGATCTTCAAAGCCGCCAGAGCGTGTGGGAGGGCATCCGTCACGAACCGGCACGAGTGCCCGACAGCGCGTGGGCGCCGGTGCTCAGGAAGGCTGTGGCCAAGGATCCTGACAATCGCTACAACTCGGCACACACCCTTACCCGCGCCCTCGAGGATGTGACCATCCGGGTTGAGGGCGCCGAGGATCTCACGCCGTACCCCGGTCTGGCCTCCTTCACCGAGGAGGACGCGGAGTTCTTCTTCGGTCGCGAAGCCGAGGTCGAGCAGATGTGGGCCAAGCTCGATCGGCCGCACCTTCTCGGGATCGTGGGGCCCTCGGGAGCAGGAAAATCCTCGTTCATCAGAGCGGGGATCATTCCAAACGCCGGCGATGGTTGGGCGATCGCCACCTGCATTCCCGGAAACGCAGCTTTTCGTTCACTCCGACAGGAGCTCGCTTCCGAGCTTGCGGGTGACACCGAGGCGATGCGCGAGCTGGTCGACGTTGAGGACCTCGACGCCACGGTGTCCGCCGTGTCCCGCTGGCGCCGCCGACACGCGCGGGCGCTGCTGATCGTCGACCAGTTCGAAGAGCTGTTTACGCTGAACGCACCCGAGGTGCAGGCGCGTTTTGCCGAGCTTCTCGGGCGTCTGGTGCTCGAGGCCGATGTCTTTGTCCTGCTCTCCATGCGCGACGACTTCTTCTTCCACTGTCACCAGTACGAAGCGCTGAACCCTTTGGTCACCGATCTGACCCTGCTCGGGCCGCCCACCGGCGCAGCGCTTCGCCGAGCCCTGGTTCAACCAGCCACAAAATGCGGCTACCGCTTCGAGGATGACAATCTGGTCGATGAGATGCTGGGAGAGGTCGAGGGTGAGCGCGGCGCGTTGCCGCTGCTCGCCTTCGCCATGTCGAGGCTGTGGGAGAAACGTGACCGCGAAAACGGCCTCTTGACCCGCCAGGCATATCACGACATCGGCGGCGTTGGCGGTGCGCTGGCCCGGCATGCCGAGACGACCCTCGAGAAGATCGGTGTCGAACGGCTGCCGATCGTGCGCGAACTCTTCCGCAACCTCGTCACCGCGGAGGGGACCCGCGCCGTCCGCGAGTGGGATGAGTTGATATCGGTATTCAGCGACGCGCAAAGCGAATCGCCCGAGGAGGTTCTTCGTGAATTGATCGACGCGCGACTGCTCACGTCCTACGAGGTTCGTGAAGCGGACGAAGAACCGACGAGGAGCATAGAGATCATTCACGAGTCGCTGCTCGCCAACTGGCCGCGCCTGGTGCGCTGGCAGACCCAGGATGCCGACGCCGTCCAGCTCCGCGACCAGCTTCGCCAGGCCGCGCGCACCTGGGATGAGCGGGGACGACCGCAGGATCTGCTGTGGACCGGCTCCGCCTACCATGAGTTCGCGTCATGGCGAGAGCGCTACCCGGGCGGGCTGAGCGAAATCGAGGAGGGCTTTGCAGCGGCCATGATCTCGTTCGCCACCCGCCGGCGGCGATTTTCGTCTTCGCTGTCGTCGCGGTCGTGTTTGCCGGACTCTGGCGCCGAAGCGTCGAGGAGACTCGCCGGGCCGAGGCCTCCAAGCTCTTGACCCTTGGCCACGTGGCGCTTTCTGACGAGCGGACCCGAGCCCTCGCCTACGCCATTGCCAGCCTCGAGTTCGCGGACACACCCGAGGCCCGCCGCCTGGCGCTCAAGGCGTTGTGGGCCGGGCCGCCGGCGACTGTTGTCCCGGGTGGGGAAGGGTCCTGGCCGGTCTCATTCACGTCGGACGGATCGATGATGGTCGTTGGCTTCTGGGATGGGTTGCTCAAGGTCTTCTCTCGCGAGATCGGGCCCACCGTCGAGCTTGACGACTTCAAAGGCAAGAGCATGGCCTTTGGATACAGCTTCTCCGACGACGGGCGACGCCTCCTAGGTGGAGCGTATAAGGCGGGGGGGCAGCTCCGGGTCTGGGAGACGGAGGGGTGGCAGGTTGAACGCGTTCTCGAGGCCCCCAAGCTCCCCGGTCTTTTCGGTTATGGGTACGGGATTCTGGATCGCAGTGGCGCCAACGTTCTATCGATGAGGTTTATTGGAAACGAGGTGGCGGGTAGGGTGGGCGCGGAGGATTATGGTCGCTATCTGGTGCACCGGCTGCCGCTCGATGGGGGGGAACCCGAACTCCTCGGGGTAGCTGTCGCAACGCTATCGCCCATCGCGGCGGCTGATCTCACGCGGGGCCTCCTGGCTGTGGGAATCCGCAACGAGCTTCATCTCCTCCGCCTCGAGGCCCTCGGCCGAGAACCGCCGCGAATCATCGGACGACACCCGGAGGTCTTCGGGAATTTGAGTCGGATTGCATTCGACCCGGTGGAGGACCGGGTTGCGGTCTGTGACGCCGGCGGCAACCTCCTGGTGTGGCCCATCGACGGTGACGGTCGCGAACCTGAACGCAGGTTTCAGGCGCCGGGAAACCCGACCTACACCGTCTTCAACCGCGACGGGACGCTCCTTGCCCACGCAGGCGTGGGGGGGTGGTTGTGGGATCTTCACGGCCCGGTGGGCGCCGAGCCGCTTCGTTTCGGCCAACCGGGAATAGGGATGTCTCACGTGGCCTTCACCGACGACGGTCACTGGCTGGCAACCACCGGGGGTGGTTTGGACCTCGCTTTGTGGCCGCTGACAAACCCGTACTATCGGATCTTGCGGGGTCACGAGGGCGGTATATTCGAAGCCGTCTTCGCTCCCGATGGTTCTCATCTTTTTACCCAGGGGAGGAACGACGGGATCGTTCTGTCGTGGGATCTCTCGGCGGGCGCCGGGCGTGAACCGACCATCGTCTTTCAGACAACGCGGCACGTGGGCGTGGGTCTCGCCGTGGATCCTCACGGGAGATTCTTGATCGTCAGCGGTAAAAAGAGGTGGAAGGTGCCCCTCGACGGTGGCGACCCGATCATTCTGGAGGAGGGCTTCGGCAGGTATCCCGTTCCGGATCCATCCGGTCGCTACCTCGCCGGCCAGCGGATTGCCGACGACAGTACTCCGAGCCTGAGCGTCCTTGACCTCGAAACCGGTGAGTGGTGGGTGATCAACCCACCCGGAGAGGGGGGGCTCGCCCCACATGCCGGGAGTTTTGACCAGAACGGCCGGCTGCTGGTGACACGAGGCGGCGTCGTGAGCCGCTGGGATCGGCGAACCCAAACAACCGAGGTTCTGTTTCACCGAGGATATTCCACCGCGGAGGCGCGGCCGGACGGCTCACTTTACCTGGAGGAGAGCGATGGAAGGCGGGTGATCGTCGATATCGAAAAGGGTTCGAGAATTGAGCTGCCGGAGAGCCTCCAATCAGGGGGAATAATCTCCGCGTCAACGTCCGTCATTGCCACCGGTCATTCCGACGGAGAGATCAGGGTCGGACCCATCTCCGGAGGTTCTGAGCCCCACCTCCTCCTCGGCCACGAGGCTGAGGTGTTCGCCACCATCTCACCGGACGGTCAATGGGTCGTGAGCGGATCCGCCGACGACACCGTACGCCTCTGGCCCATGCCAAACCTCTCCAAGCCGCCGCTCCACACCCTGCCCTACGACGAGCTCATGGCCAAGCTGAAGGCGCTGACCAACCTCCGCGCCGTACAGGATGAAGAGTCCCACACCGGTTACACGATAGAGCCCGACTTCACAGCCTATCGAGGCTGGGCCGAGGTGCCGGAGTGGTAGCTGCGCCGGGACGCGCGGTCGAAACACGAATCCGACCCGGAGTCTTGTGGTGCA
>SDBS01005445.1_pt1 | contig 12407 bp, 13 predicted proteins | sample 2277091 | NCBI WGS metagenome assembly SDBS01 (sample SAMN10404972, study PRJNA504765) | marine sediment metagenome | isolation source: marine sediment core GS10_PC15, 163 cmbsf | place: Arctic Ocean: Southern Knipovich Ridge | collected 2010 | reverse complement strand
AGCGTCGCGGCGCTGACTCAGCTTGAGAGCTCGATCCATCCGGGCCAGCCGATCCTCGCCCAGGGCGCTCAGCAACTCATCCAAATCGGCTCTCCGCTGGGCGAAAAGTCGCTCGTCCTGGGAGGCCTGTACCGCCCAGCCCAATCGACCCATCGAGAGATTCGCCAACATACCAGCCCGCTCCGGTTCAACTTTCCATCGTTTCACCAAGGCTTCCCGCACCTTGGCCACCGGCAAACGATGAAGGCGCAACACCTGACACCGCGAGACGATGGTGGGAAGCAAGCTGCCCATCCCCTGGGCAGTGAGCACCAGAATCACACTTGCAGGAGGTTCCTCCAAGGTCTTCAAGAGGCAATTGGCAGCCTCAGTCGAGGCCTTCTCGAAATCCGAGAGTATGTACACCCGCCTCCGTCCCTCAAACGGGGAGAGGGACGACTCATGCTGCAGCGCTCGAATCTGGCCGATCGTGATGATATCTCCACCCCCCGCTCCCTCGGATGCCGTCCCCTCGCCATCCTTGACCTGCCCCGGTTCCACCACCCGAACATCCGGATGAGTCCCGTGAGCGATCTTCAGACACGACAGGCACTCCCCGCAGGGAGGCTCAGGTTGAAGGCAGTTCAGAGCCCGTGCCAAATCCAGGGCTAGAGTGGTCTTGCCTACATGAGCCGGTCCCGTGATGAGATAGGCGTGGGCCACGTGGCCCGCATCCAAACCTCGCGCCAAGAACTTCTGAGTCTGATCGTAACCTATGGTTGCCCACATGGCGTCTCTATTCTACCACAGCTGGGACGGTACGGCCACGGATTGCCCAGCTTGGGAATAGTTTACCGAGACAGGCCAAACTGCTATAATGTGCACCGAAATCCAAACGGGAGCATGCGGATGCGCATCGTCGTGACAGGGAGCGAAGGCCAGTTGGGGAGATCCCTAATAGCGATCTTGAGTGACCACAAGATTCTGCCGGTGGACCTCCCCCGGCACGATATCACCCGACCCAGAAGTATAATCCAGACCATCACCTCATTTCAACCCGATCTGGTGATCCACGGGGCGGCCCTCACCCAAGTCGACGCATGCGAGACCGATCCCGATACCGCCTATCGAGTCAACGCCCTCGGGACCCGAAACATCGCCCTGGCCTGTCAGCAAGTCGATGCTCCCATGGTATACGTCAGCACCAACGAGGTCTTCGACGGCACCGCGGCTGCACCCTATCTCGAATTCGATGAGCCTCACCCGGTTGGCACCTACGGCCGGTCCAAGCTGGCAGGGGAGCGCTACGTCCGCGACCTGTCGAGACGGTTCTACATAGTGCGAACCGCTTGGCTTTACGCGGAGGGAGGAAACAACTTCGTGGAGAAGATCATCAAGGCCGCCCGGGAACGCAGCTCGCTGCAGGTGGTTGCGGACGAGATCAGCTCACCCACCTACGCGCCGGACCTGGCCGAAGCAATCATCTCCTTGATCCAGGAAGCTTACTATGGAATCTATCACCTGACCAACGCCGGCATATGCTCCCGCTACGATTTCGCCAAGCGAATCTTGGAGCTAGCTGGGTTGTCGGCCATGCCCATCGAGCCCATCACCTCCGACCAGTACCAGCGGATTTGCACGCCGCCCCTCTACACGCCAATTCGCAACTACTGCGCTGCGGCGGCAGGCATCGTCCTCAGGCCATGGGAGAAGGCATTGGAGGACTACTTTGCCCGAAGGGGATAGGAGCTCCTTGGCCTGCGTCTCGGTGATCATACCCAACTGGAATGGAGCAGAATATCTCCCCGCCTGTCTCGATTCCCTGCGGAAGCAGACCCACGAAGAGCATCGGGTCATCCTGGTGGACAACGGATCTGGAGACGGCTCATTGGAGCTGTTATCCACTCGCTATCCCGAAGTCCAGGTCATTGCTCTCCCCGAGAATCGAGGATTCGCAGGAGCGGTCAACGTAGGGATCAAAGCCAGCGACGATCCTGTGATAGCTCTCCTGAACAACGACACCGAGGCCGATTCGGGATGGTTGACGGCCCTCATGAAAGCAATGGAGGCCTATCCTGAAGCCGGATCCGTCGCCTCCAAGATCCTGCTCTTCGACCGGCGAAACGTTTTCCATTCCGCCGGAGACTATTATCGAAGCGATGGGACCCCTGGCAATCGGGGGGTATGGCAGGAAGATCTGGGGCAGTACAACCGCGAGGAGATGATCTTCGGCGCTTGCGGCGGAGCAGCCGCTTATCGTCGGCCCATGTTGGAGGATATCGGACTGTTTGAAGAGAGCTTCTTTGCCTTCTGCGAGGATGTGGACCTGGCCTGGCGGGCCCAACTGGCAGGGTACAAGTGCGTGTACGCGCCCCAGGCCATCGTGTATCACCGACTTAGCGCCACTGGGGGAGGGACCACAGCCAGCTACTTCACCGGTCGCAATACGGTCTGGGTGATGGCGAGGAACTATCCTCAGAACTTGCTGCGCCGAAACTGGCCAAAGGTGCTCCTCGCCCAAACGCGCATCGCCGTCGATGCCCTTCGGGCTTGGCGTGGAGAAGCGGCCCGGGCCAGGCTCAGGGGACAGTGGGACGGCCTGAGAAGTTGGGGTCGGCTTCACCGCCAGGGCCAACCCGCCCGCGATCAGCGCCGGGTTTCTGACGACTACCTGACCACCCTCCTCGTAGACTGAAGATCGATGCCGGAGATAGGCAATGAGTGAAGACCAGAAAGTCAAGAACGGTTCGGCTGAGGCTCCCCTTCTCTCGATAATCATACCTGCTTATAACGAGGAGAAGAGGCTGCCCGACAGCCTCTCCCAGATCACGGCTTACGTGCAAGCCCAAAGCTACCCCATTGAGGTGCTGGTGGTGGACGATGGGAGCCGCGACGAAACGGCCAAGGTGGTAGAAGCCGTGACGGCGGAGCATCCCTTCGTCAACGTGGTGCGGAATCCTCACCGAGGCAAGGGCTACGCGGTGAAAACGGGCATGCTGCGGGCCAGCGGGCGATACTTGTTCTTCGGTGACGCCGATCTCTCCATGCCTATCGAAGAGATCGAAAAGTTCCTTCCCCAGAATCTTGGCGAATACGACGTGGCCATCGGATCCAGGGAAGCTCCGGGTGCTAATCGCTACGACGAGCCCCCTCTTCGGCACCTTATGGGGCGAGTCTTCAACATGCTGGTGCAACTCCTGGCCGTGCGGGGTTTCCAGGACACCCAGTGCGGCTACAAAGGCTTTCGCCGGGAAGTCGCCCGCGACCTGTTCTCCGCCCAGACCATGGACGGATTCGGCTTCGATGTGGAGATCCTCTTCATCGCTCAGAAGCGAGGATATCTCATGATGGAAGTGCCGATCGAGTGGTATCATAAAGACAGCAGCCAGGTCAGCCCGGTGAAAGATACCTTCAAGATGATTCGGGATGTGTTTCAGGTGCGCTGGAACGACTGGCGGGGCCGGTATGATCTATCAACGCGGCCTGACAGCTGCAGATAGCACTGATGCCCCGCGCAAGCGCCAGACCACTTGACATTCCTTGAAAACTGTGATACCTTCGACGTAGCTTCAAATTCTCCTAGCAACCACCAGTTGCATTCTGGAGGCATCTGTCAATGGAGATCAGGATAGTCGGCCCGGTCATTAGGCCCAAGGGAATGCCAGCTCACGGCCTCGAAGTGATCGACAAAGCGCGGCCTGACGTGCATGTCAAATCCATCCTCCTCGATCGCGGCCCCATCTCCATAGAGTGCGAATACGACGAAGCCCTGGCTGCTCCGGATACCATCGCGAAGGTGATCGAAGCGGAGAGGGACGGCTGCGATGCGGTGGTGATCAGCTGCTTCGGAGACCCCGCGCTGCACGCCGCCCGAGAAAACGTGACCATCCCCGTGGTTGGCCCGGGCGAGGCTTCCATGCATCTGGCAGCTTCCCTAGGACATCGCTTCTCCATCGTAACCGTGGTGGACAATTTAGTGCCACTGTTCGAGAACAATGCCCGCCTGTGTGGCTTGGAGCACAGCCTAGCTTCGGTGCGCTCCATAGGGATCACTGTGCTGGACCTAGAAGAAACGGCGCGGGGGCGGGCCGTCCAGAAACTTGTAGAAGAGTCCATTCTAGCTATCGAGGAAGATGGTGCCCATGTTATTGTTCTAGGCTGCACCGGCATGACAGGCCTGGCGGATGCTGTCCAGGATGCACTTGCTAGCAGGGGGCACAAAGTTCCCGTGATTGATCCAGGGCTCGCGTCATTGAAAGTTGCCGAGATTCTGGTCGACACTGGACTCACACACAGCAGAAGGACTTATCCCGCACCTCCTGTCAAAGAAATCGTGGGGTACTAGATGAATAGATGAAAATCCAAATTATCACCCCCACTCTTGAGACCCCCGCTCTGCGACTAGCGATTGAGGAGGTGCTGCCCTACGCTCGACCCGGTGTCGAGTTGGAGTCCTCGTTTATCGAGAAAGGATTCCCCTCCATCGAAAGTCGGTACGAGGAGGCCGTGAACGTACCGGGCACCCTTCAACGCGTTCGGGAGGCAGAGGAGCGAGATTCCGACGCCATCATCATCAACTGTATGGCTGATCCCGGCCTCTATGCCGCCAGGGAATTGGTGGACATCCCCGTAGTGGGCGTCGGGCAGACGGCTTTCCACTTGGCAGCCATGTTGGGTCACCGGTTCACTGTTATCCCCCCCCTCGAGAGAAATGAATCTATGACTGAGGAGGTCGTAGCTAGATACGGCCTAGAGAGTCGTCTAGCATCTGTGCGCGCGGCCAACATACCCGTCCTGGACCTCAAGCAAGGAGAAGGAGATTTGGCCGATATCCTCTATCATACCTCCGTTCAAGCTATTGAAGAGGACGGCGCTCACGTTATCGTTCTTGGCTGTACGGGCATGGCGGGAATCGCTTCTCAGGTAGGGAAGCGTCTCGCGAAGGATGATTACCACGTTCCGGTGATAGACCCAGGGATTGTAGCCTTGAAGCTGGCCGAAGCATTGGTGGACATGAAACTCTCCCACAGCAAAAGGACGTACCCCAAACCTCCCGACAAGGAGCTCGTTGGCTACTGACCAGGACGACAACTACCTATAGGGAGATTGGCGACAATGAAGGTGCTATCAGAAAGACCACGTCGGTTTAACAATACGTTACTACTGCTGCTTCCCGCGATGTTAGTCTTCATATTCCTGTTTGCCGTGCCCGTCGGGATGCTGCTGGCCATCTCGTTCAACGAGAAGGCTAAGGCTATCGTCACGATCCAGCCAAACTTCACTCTCGAACACTTTCAGCGTTTCTTCTCCAAAGCACTCTACACCACCGCGCTGCAACAGTCTCTGACTCTGGCTTTTATTGCTACAATAGTCAACATCATCCTAGGGTATCCCGTAGCCTATGTCATCGCCAAGACCAGGGACCCTAATCGCAACACTTTTCTCATGATCCTGATTTTGATTCCCTTTCAGGTTGACATGCTCATACGATCCTACGGACTAATGGCTATTCTTGGAGACAATGGGCTCATCAACGGAACCCTACTGGAACACGGCTTTATTTCTGAACCATTGCCGTTGATGTACAACGCCTTTGGGGTCGTTATTGCCTTGACCCAGTTCTGTATCCCTTTCATGGTCCTTTCTCTTATCGGGATCATCAAGGGCATTAACCCATCGTTAGTGGAAGCAGCGAGGAATCTGGGCGCAGGTCGCTGGCAGGCCTTCTTCCGTATAGAGCTGCCCTTGAGCATGCCTGGGATCCTGGCTGGGTCGCTCTTCATATTCGCCATCTCCATAAGCACCTTCGTGGGCCCCGTGCTGCTAGGCGGATGGAGAGTGGTGATCTTGCCCATGCTGATCTTCCAGCAAATATCGAACATTGGCAACTGGCAGTTCGGCGCGGCTGTGGCAACCATCTTGCTGGTCATCGCCTTGATTCTGGTCTATTCCTATCACCGAGCGACCCAACTCTACCTTAGAGGTATCGGACAATGAGTGCTTCCGGAGTGGCTGAGATCGCTGTAAAAGACAAGAGGGGCCGTACACGCAAAGGGGAGAGGGAGACTCCTCTCACTTTCATCATCATCACCATACTGGTGTTCATCTTCCTGCTAACTCCGCCTGCTATGGTGGTCGCCTCGGCGTTCAACGCAGGAAGCTATCTGACGTTCCCTCCTCAAGGACTATCTCTCCGGTGGATGGAGCATTTCTTAACAGACCCCACCATGATGCCCTCCTACTTCTACAGCCTGCGATTGGCAGCGGTGACAGCCGCTATTGGCATGGTGCTGGGGACGCTGACTTCCCTGGCAATAACCCGGTGTGACTTCCCCGGCAGGGACTTCCTCCAGGCGCTCTTTCTCTCCCCCCTGCTCTTGCCAGGTTTGGTAATCGCACTGGCGCTCCTGGTCTACTACTCGAACCTGGAATCCTTTGGTATCACCGGATTACGGCAAAGCTTCTACGGTCTTCTGATAGGCCACGTCCTGATCACGACTCCCTATATAATCCGCATGGTCACAGCGGCGTTGCATGGCTTCGATATGTCCCTCGAAGAGGCAGCGCGCAACTTGGGCGCGGGCCCAGTTCGCGCTTTCTTCTCAATTACCCTGCCTCAGATCAGTCAAGCTATGACGGCAGGGGCACTCTTCGCTTTCGTGATGTCCTTCGGAGCCTTCGACATCTCGCTCTTTCTGGCTCCGCCAGGGGTCATGCCTCTGCCAATCAACATGTTTATCTACTTGAGGTGGCGCTTCGATCCCACGCCTGCCGCAGCCGCCACCTTCGCCATAGCTCTGGTGGTGGTTATCATGATCCTGACCAGCCGGCTGGCGGATCTGAGCAAATTCGCAGGGGAACAGTGAATGAGTCACCGATCATACGCCCAGATCCAGCATGACACCAACACGGGAAAGGAGGGGATAACACGCAAAGAACAAACCAAGAAGGGGAAAGATAAGGATCAGCCGGTTATAGGAACCTTGGTGAGATGACTGAGAGGTAGCAAAGTGCGGGTTGTGCTTCAACCCGAAAAAAAAGGAGAGGTAAATGCGCGAAGAAAGAGTTACAAGAAGAAAGTTCTTGGGTTTGATGGCGGGAAGCGCGGCTCTGGCCGGTGGAGTTATAGCCGGATGTGCTGAATCTCCAGCTCCGACCGAAGCTCCAAAAGAGGAGGCCAAGCCAACGGAAGCTCCCGCCGTCAGTACTGGCGCTAAGGAAACGATCACTCTGGGATTCTGGGCCGGCACCTGGCTAGAGGAGGTGGTCCGCCCCACCGTGTTGACTCCTTTCGAGGAAGAGAACAACTGCGAGGTGGTGGTGGAGTCGGCCTGGCCCTTCTTCCCCAAGTTCGTTTCCGCTCCAAAAGACAAACCTCCTATGGACCTATTCAACAATAACCTGGGCGAGGCTTTCAAGCTCACGGACGCCGACTTCGTGGAGGATCCGGAAAGCTACAAGGGTCAGTTGACTAATGCTCCGGACCAGTGGGACTTCACCTGGAACAAAGCAGGCGTGACTCACGGATGGAGCCCTTACGGAATCGGCTATCGCTCGGACCTGGTCGACCCGGCTCCCACGCTCTATGAAGACATGTGGGACGAGAAGTTTGCTAACAAGCGAGGTACATACGTAATATCCAACACTCTGGGCCAGGTTTTCTTCATGGCCGTGTCCGAGATCTTCGGCTCGGGCCTGACCGACATCGAGGCAGGCTTCGAGGCCATGAGAGCCTTCTTGCCCTGTAAGCTGGCGGATTTCACAACTCAGATGACAGGGCTGCTGGAGAGAGGCGAGATCGAGGTGGCCAACATTCACGATGCCGATATCTACCAGCAAGCCGATACCGGGCTGCCCTTCGACTTCGCCTTCGTTGAGGATGGACGGACAGGCGTGCTGTGCCAGAACCTGAGCGTCTCGAAACACTCTGAGCATAAAGAACTGGCGATCAAGCTGGCGGACGCCTTCCTGGATCCGGAGAACAACGCCAAAGTATGTGCTCCCTTCTATATGCGACCCGGCAATAGCAAGGCAGAAGTTCTGGGTGGGGCAGCAGAGAGAGGCGTCAAGAACACCTCAGATGAGATAGAGGGCCTCTGGGTTCCCGACTGGAGCTGGTGGAACGAGAACGAGGATGAGATAGCCGAGGGCTACAACGAGATAATGGCGGGCATAGAAGTTGAAGGTTAGAGTTAGAGCGTAGGCGCGAATTGATCCATAGGGTTCTCCCTCTCTAACACGGGAGGGAGAACCCGTATTCCCTACACCAGAGCGCTTCTCTTGGAGGAACGAGTGCCGTGGATATGCTAGAGCTCATCAATGTGAAGAAGAGCTACCGGACGGTAGAAGCAGTTCGGGATGTGAGCGTCAAGATCAAAGAGGGCGAGTTCTTCTCCTTGCTGGGACCCAGTGGGTGTGGCAAGACGACCACGCTCCGGCTGATTGCCGGGTTCGAGGCAATGACGGCGGGAGCTATTCTCCTGGAGGGCAGGGACGTGACCGAAATTCCTCCGGAGAGACGTGGTATGGGGATGGTGTTTCAGAACTACGCTATCTTCCCTCACATGAATGTCTTCGACAACATCGCCTTTGGGCTTCGTATGCGCAAGATAGGCAAAACGGAAATCCGCAAACGAGTGAAAGAGGCGTTGGATCAGGTTTCGCTCCAAGGCTATGAGAAGCGATTCGCCAGAGAACTCAGCGGGGGTGAGCAACAGCGAGTCGCTCTGGCCAGGGTTTTGGTGATTCAACCCAAGGTTCTACTTCTCGATGAGCCTCTGAGCGCCCTGGACAAGAAGCTCCGAGAGGAGATGCAGTTCTGGGTCAAGAACCTACAGCAGAACATCGGCATCACCACCATCTATGTCACCCATGACCAAGTGGAAGCTATGACCGTGTCAGACACCATCGCTGTCATGAACAAGGGAAAGGTGGAACAGGTGGGTGCTCCTCGCGAAATCTACGAGAATCCCCAAACAAAATTCATCGCCAACTTCATCGGCGAGTCCAACATCTTCGAGGGAAGGATCACATCAGAAGAGGCCGGCCGATTTACAGTAACATTTGGCAAACTGACCGCCGTCATCCCCCGGAGAAACCGCTATACCGTGGATCAGGCGGTCTCGCTCGTCCTTCGGCCAGAGAAGATAATCCTGGGCAGTGATGCGGCCGTAACGACCAAAGATCATTACAGGGGTGAAGTTAAGACCTTGACCTTCCGTGGACCCATCGTCCGCTATCTGATCTCGCTGGAGGGCCAGCAAGACATCATCGTGGATTCCCAAAATACCGCAGAGCGGAGCATCTTCAGGGTTGGCGACATGATAGACCTAAACTGGAATCCTGAGGACGTAACGGTACTAGAAGACTAAACGTGGACCTTTTTGAAGCCATTCGCAATCGCCGGAGCGTCCGCAGCTACCTCGATCGACCCATCGACGACGCCCTCTTGGAGAAACTGGTGGACGCCGCCCAATGGGCTCCCTCAGGAGGCAATGCCCAGAGATGGCGATTCGTCGTCATCACCTCGCCCGCGATGGTGGACTTGGTGCGTCAGGTCACCCCAGGGATCTTGGCACTCCCACCCGCCATCATCGTCGTGTGCTCTCTTCGAACGGGCAGGGCCGATGCCCATTCCAGGATGGCCGGCTACGAGTACGCCATAGCATCCCAGAACGTTTTGCTGGCCGCCCACGGATTGGGACTGGGAAGCTGTGTTATCGGTTCCTTCTCCCCTACCGCCATCAAAGAGCTTCTATCTATCCCAGAAGGAGTGGAGCCAGAACTTCTCATAACTCTAGGTCACCCAGCGAAAATACCCAAGGCGCCGAAGCGGCCACCGGTGACTGAGATCACCTTTCGAGATGAATATGGGAAGTGGTGGACGCGATGAGCGAGAAACGGATGCTCTCGGAAGACGAGATCTTCGAGATGATAAGCTACTTGGTCGCCAGCGCTCAAGGGTTGCTCAATGAGCCTGCTGCCTACGGCAGCCTTCGATTGATCGACGCGGCCGGCAGGCTAGCGCGCTTCGCGATGAACGGTGCTTCCGAAGAGGCCGGGTCTTTTCTCGAGGAGCTACGCGCCGAGATCGATGAGGGCAAGCTGCTGGTCATGTCAAACCCTGATGCCTATGCCGCCTTCCTGGACGGCTCGGTGAGAAAGGTAGCCCGCGAGTTGAAACGGCGCCGGGTCGGCTTAGCTTGATCAACCCGCACGGAGTCGAAAAATCTTTTGGGAGGAGGAAAAGATGAGATCGCTTGGAAGACAGGAATTGTCGGACATCGTCTTGGGCGCCACGCTCATAGGTGCAGGAGGTGGGGGCTCTTTCGTGGAAGGCACCAAGCTGGTGGACAAGGTGTTGGAGTTCGGTTCTGCAGTCCAGCTGGTCGAACCAAACGAGGTGGATGACGAGGCTTGGGGGGCCGTGCTGGCCGGCATGGGTTCCCCCGTTGCGTCCATGACCAGGATCAGGACCCAATCTCCCGAACGATCGCTCGCCATCCTGGAGGAGACGGTTGGCTTCAAGAGCGACTTCGTTATCCCCTTCGAAGTGGGAGCTGGCAATAGCCTTAATCCCATGCTGGCGGCGGTGCAGCGAGGCATCCCGGTGATTGACGGCGATCCTGTGGGCCGTGCCGTGCCCGAGGTCCAGATGACCACCTTCTACCTGGCAGGGATGCACCTTTCTCCCTTCATCCTTGCCGGCGAGGAAGGCATATCGGCGATAATCCGAACCGAGAAGCCCTACGACTGCGAGCGAGTGGCCCGCGCCATCACGTCGGAACTAGGAGGCGTATCTTCCGTCGCCCTCCATGCCATGCAGGGCAAGCCCATGAAGGAGCACATCATTCATGGGACAACCACTTGGATCGAAGAGGTGGGCCGCGCCATTCGCGAGGCCAGATCTGCCGGGGAAGACGCGGCGGCGGCCTTGATCTCATCCCTCGATGGCTACCTGTTGGGAAAAGGCACCGTGACCCGCATGGTCAGCGAGACTCGCGGCGGCTTCGATTTCGGCGCTGTGGAGGTAGAGGGCGAACTCCCGGTGAGAGTGGATTTCCAGAACGAGAACATGCTGGCCTGGCGGGGAAAGAAACTCCTGGCCATGGTGCCTGATCTCATCTGCTGCATCGACGCCCAGGGCCAGCCGCTGACCAACGCCGATGTCAAGGAAGGCTTGCGGGTCTCCTATGTGGGATTCGCGGCCAAGCCCCCTTTCAGGACTCCCGAAGCCGTGCACCTTTTCGACCACATCCTGAAGGTTTTGGGTTACGAAGAGGGGTTCGTGCCCATTGAGGAGCTAAACGCCTAGGCAAGGAATCGATAGGCTGGCGCAGAGAGGGAGGGCGATGCCCTCCTTCTCTCTCATCCGGCCTTCGGAAGGCCCGAATCAATACCCCAGCCTTCGCAGGGCATCCTCCCTCCGACGCCACCTGGGTTCCACCTTGACCCACAGGTCCAAATAGACATCGGCACCCATCATGGCCTCGATACGGGCCCTGGCAGCTTCCCCTATCTGGCGCAACAGAGCGCCTTTCCGACCGATGATGATCCCTTTCTGAGAATCCTTCTCCACGTAGATGACAGCGCTGATATAGATAGGATCCTCATCCTCCAAGAACTCGTCCACCTCTACGGCAACCGCATGTGGCACCTCTTGGTGCGTGTGGAGCAGGATCTGCTCTCGGATCAGCTCGGCGGCGATCTCCCTTTCCATCTTATCGGTGACCTGGTCGCTCGGATAGTACTGAGGTCCCAAAGGCAGATGCGCGACCACCCATTTCATGAGAGCTTCCGTTCCATCTCCCTCAAGAGCAGAGACGAACGCCTCCTCGGAGAACGTCGCCAGGTCGCGATAAGGCTTGGCCGCCTCCTCCCGCCTCTCCCCGGAGACCAGATCGGACTTGTTGAGGGCCAGGATCACAGCGGGGTGATCCCGCAGAAGCTCAGCCAACTGCCGGTCGTCGCGGGCCGGGGACACCGACAGATCCACCAGGAACAAAGTCACATCCGCATCGGGGATGGCCCGCCTCACCGTCTCCATCATCCGCTCATCCAGCCGATGATGCGGCCTGGTCAGGCCCGGAGTATCCACGAAAATAACCTGGGCCTCGGACGTGGTGACGATCCCCAGAAGCCTCCTCCTGGTAGTCTGAGGCTTGGGCGAAACTATGGCCACCTTCTGGCCCACGTACCGGTTGATAAGGGTGGATTTTCCCACGTTGGGACGACCCACCACAGCGACGAAGCCCGACCTGAACTCCTCGGAGGGCTGTTCGATGAGCTGATCCATATCTCCCGCCTCAGGCTCCCACTTTGAAGGGATTGAAATCCGTCTTGTAATCGAAGTAGTCCTCTTGCTCGTGGAGCTTGAGCCAATCCACCACCCTGTAGGTCAAAGGTGTCATCACCGCTTCCAGCCCCAC
>SDBS01005444.1_pt1 | contig 12408 bp, 10 predicted proteins | sample 2277091 | NCBI WGS metagenome assembly SDBS01 (sample SAMN10404972, study PRJNA504765) | marine sediment metagenome | isolation source: marine sediment core GS10_PC15, 163 cmbsf | place: Arctic Ocean: Southern Knipovich Ridge | collected 2010 | reverse complement strand
TCGTCATTTTTATCATCTACCAGTTCTATTAGAATCCTCTCTTTTTCTGGTAAGATATCCCCAAACAACTCTTTAGTCTTCACCCTTGTAATGTTAAGTGCTTCTTTAAACAATTGGTATACTCTATCTTCGGGAACTTTTCGTCTTTCCCTTAAAACCTTCATACGTTCAGCTAAAGTTCCAGTACCCTTATATGCCTCTTTAAAATCTTCTTTTAAATTTTTCAATTCAAATTCGTTAACGGGTTGCAAATCTACATCATATAGTCTAAAAAATTTTTCTTTGAATAGGATTTCAACACCACATAGAGTTTCAATTGAGGTTCTCATTGCTATTAATAACTTTTCGATGTATCGTGCGCGTTCTTTGTTGAAACCTTGAGCTCCCAGTTGTTTTAACAAATCGTTGGAGTCTTTTAACAATGTATTTGGTGCTGTTAGAGATTCGCAATCTACAGTTTGTCGAAGTTTTTCTGAACCGTAATAAAAATCAACATATCCTTTAATATGTTTATTAATTCTTAGAGCCAGTAGTAAAAAGTCTTCTCCAAACTTAGATATTTTTGTCATTTTTAACAGATTACAATAATATCTTACATAAAAAGTTTTACAAAACTATTTATAGATCATTTAGATAAACACCACAGCATTTTTCGAAAACTTTTTTAGTTTTATGACTTAGAGATCATTATATAATTAATAAATAATGATTATCGTCAACATTCAAATCTTGACAGACACATCTCGTTTTTACGTACGCTACGCCTTTATTTGGTTCTATCGTAGTAAAAGGTAACTCGCTTACCTTAGCATTAGTTAAACAAGCTGCATTTAGAAAAGTCGACTTTCCTGCACTTGGTTTTCCAACAATACCTATTAAAAAAGTCATTAATGAGTAAAAGAATTTTATTGTCTTAAAAATTATTTGTGTTTTTCTTGATCCATGTACAACTTCTTGATGTAAATATCAAAATCGTAATTTTCATCATCATTAACAACATCAACTAAATCGCTATTAAGTGTCTGATCTAAATCATCAATTTCTTTAGAACACACATCCTTATCATTTTTAAGTCTATTTCTAAAAGATGTTATGTGCAAAATCGTTTTAAATATCAAAACTTTAATCTTACTATCCTTACATATGACAGGATTATTAGATTTGTGAGTATCTAAGGAAACCAAATCGGAATTCTTTTGTTGTTTATCTAAAATCACCTCGTTTTTTCTATGTATCTCTGAAACTGTTAGAGGGTTCCGTTTTATGTAAGGAATTCCAAGGAGAAACGGTTTCTTTATTGAATTTACGCGGATAATGCATTGCCCTTCATCTATTATAGATAAATAATTTTTCTTTTCAGATTCTAAATTTAAAAGTTCACACATGATGTCTTTTTCTATATGATTTTTGAAAGTTACTACCACAATTATATAACTAAAAAGAGTTCTGATATAAATTGACATTTCAATAATAAATATAATCCAAATGCAAGATTTCATCATTGTTCTCATTGTGTTTTTAAAACTAAGAAGGAAGCTAATTTGAGAAATCATATTAGAAATAGACATAATAATATTTTTAGATAAAGATACGAAACACCATAAAAGCGAGGATTACCATGGTAGGATTCCAAATACTGTTACCAACCATAAACTATTAGAAGGATGATTAAAAAAGAAGAAAAACTCTCTATCATAAGAAGAATATCTGAATAAATTAACAATAATGTGTAGACACATATTAAAACGCTTGAGTATATGGAAAAGAGGAGGTTGGAAACCCTTTATATTAGCTGGAGTAACTCTCCAAAATGAAAGAGATTAGTTATATGAGTCGAATTATATAAATCAACTAATAGTTTTTTTGAGAATCGTTCTAAAAAAATCTAAAGAAGAAATATGAGATTAAGGGTTGAGGTTTAGACTATAATTATTCATTCTTTGATGATATCGTTCTTACTCTTGCGTTAAAAGTTTCGATTACCTGCTTTTTCTTTGCTTCGAAGTTAGTAATACCTGTTTTTTGTAAAAACAATTGAATATGTTGAGCATTATCTTTGTCAAGCTCCTTTAATCCTTTAAAATAGGATTCATCACATAGTCGATGCATGCTATTATCTTTATCAAGTAACCAAATATCTTCTGCGCCACTAATAAATTTTCGAGGGAAATGGACTATAAAAGCATTATCTTCATTTAATTGGCAGTCCTTACATATTTTTTTTTCAATTTTAATCCTCTCTCCAAGGTTGTTTTTTATATCAAGACCCCATGGATTATACTCCTCTTTTTCACTTTGCTTAACTGAGAGGGTTTCGATCATTTCATAATTATTACCAAATAAAGCTTTTCTCAGAAGTTGATCTTGTTGAAGATTGCTAAACATCTTAATAATATTAATAACCATTCCATCCGTTAAAAACTTAAGCTGATCTACAGTAATACCATTGTTTAGAAAAATCTCATACATAATTCTCGCTATTAATTCTTCTAAAATTACTTTTCTGGGGTGTTCGTAAACCTCTGTATACATTTGATGTCTTGTATGCAAGAATTCTGTAAGATTCGATATAGTGAGTGGTTCTCTGGGGTAAACTAAGATCCAAGAATCAGTAGGATTCTTATAGGGGATAGTATTAGCGATTATGTGATTTATTCTTGACATAATAATGTCACCTTTACACAATAACACATCCCTATATAACCAATCCATCCTGTCAGCGTCTATTGGCGAGTCTATTGTTTTTCTTAGCAAAGTTTCCATCCCTTCCAGATCTTCATCGGGAACAGTTGTAATTTTTAAAAAGTCTTCATATTCAAAATCAGTTCTAGCAATTGCCGCTGTTATAATATTTTTTAAATCATTATTATGTTCTAAAATGTCTTTTAGGATTGTTTTATCACTTAAATTAAAAACATATTCTAGCGAATGGCTAAAAGGAGTATGTCCTATATCATGGATTAAGGCGTAAATATATAAAACATCCTCATTTTTTGAAATAAATTTTTTTGTAGCCTCATATTTTTTCAATTGCTTTATTAATTGCCCCATTCTCTTATAGGTTCCAATACTGTGGGAAAATCTATTATGTGTTGCTGACACATGAATTCTATAAGTTAAACTTAATTGCTTTAAGTCCAGTAATCGAACCATTAATGGATGATTTATTATTGGAAGATATTTTTTTTTAATTTCAATATTCTCATCGTAGCAAATTTCCTTAAATGAATGAGATTCATCAAATAATTTTCCTTCAGGTGTAAAATAATAGAAGTTCTTTAATTTATTAACCATTTTTTGAATATCTATTCGATTAGAACCTTGTATATTATTCTCTCGATTAAGTTTAAACCAATCAGAGGTGGGTATATATTTCTTATATATTAATGTCTTCACTTTTTCTTTGATTTCCTTAGATTTCCTTATTTTCATCTCTTCTCACATATTCGATATTTAAAACGCTATAGGCAGTCATTGAATTAATTAAAATGTTAAAGATAGCTTCATCTTTCCCTTCTTCTAAATTTGATTTAATATCTGCTAAATCAGTTTCACAAATATAGCCATCTCTCCCAATTATATCGTTAATTTGATTTATAATGAGTTTTATCAGTTTTAGTAAACGAACTGAATCATTTTTAGGATAACTTATTAAAAGTTGATAATAATTTGATAAAAAATATGAGATTTTTGCAATAACTGACGAGAAAACGATAATAATCAAATAAGCTATAATAATAATGAGGATTGGATTAAGTGAAATCATTATAAATAGAATATTTTTATTAATTTCAAATAAAGCACTTAAACAAGTAAAACAAACTCCAAAAACAGTGCTTATGGTAATTATCTCGTTAGTTTTTGATTTCATGTGGTTTTATAAATTGTTCATTCATTAAATATATTTTCTATTAATCGTTCAACTCGGGCTTTTAGAACGTTTTCTAGAGTCTCTCTTCCAAGAAATTCCCATTCATGTGTTTTCGAAATTCTCTTAACAAAACCTTTTTTCATTAACCTTTTGAGGACTCGATTGACCCCCCCTTCGTGTATACCTGTTCTTCTAACGAGCTCAATACTCTTAAAAGGTTCTTTTGATTTACATAACTCTTTCAAAATAAGGAGGTCCTGTTGATTAAAATTGTATAATTCTCTAGAAAAGGTTACTTCGTTAACGCCAAGAGTTATTGTGGTGTGATTATCGATGAGATTATCTGTCATAGTATTTCGGATGTAAATGCAAATGAATAATTATAATTATATGATTAAAGAGTATTGTCGGTTAGATGTATTATAGTAAGAGGGATTTAGTTATAATATTTTTGTTTTTAAGTATTAGTGAACAATCATTGTCACTCACCGGATAGTAATTAGTCATTGATACTTACATTTAAATATTCAATTAGTTTTTATAGATCTTAGATAGAAACTATATAAATTAAAAAATAATTATGAACAGTATGAAAGATTATTTGATTTTTTATGCAATTAAATTACTTTCAAAAAATAAAAAGAAGAGTATAGAGGAGAGTCTTTTAAGCGAATTCCTCATTAAACTCAATAAGCGGGGTATTAATCTGACCCCAATCATAATGGGCGCAAACGGGCTTTCTACACCATATTTAAAATACACACTACAAGATTACTTAATATACCATATTATCAAATGGTCAAGTCCCATTGAATTAACTGAAGAGGGAGAACAATATATTGATGAAAAAATCAAAATATTGACAGAACAACCAGATTTTTCGAAATATAAACAAAATTTCCAAGAAGTACTGAGTGAAATATAAATCAAATGAGGAGTAAATTGATACCTTTGAACTAATTCTCCTGCTTCTTGAATTTCAGCTTTTTTGACGATCGAATCTTTTACAGGCTTTTTAGGAGTAGAAACAACAACTGAACTTCCAAATTTTTTTATTTTTTTTCTTTGATTATCTCTGGCAAGCTAATCCTCAATATAATGGGGCTTAGCAATACGAAAGTCTTACTTGATGTGTTTGTCTAAAAACTGTTTTATTTTTTCTATTAGGGCAGCTTTACACATGGGATTATCCCACTCGTCTCCAGAGAAAAGTTCGGCTTCCTTTGCTTCTGACTGTAGCCCATATTTCGCAATGATATAAAATACTCTCGTGTAAAAGCGTGTAAAATCAGAAATATCGGAAATCTCGTTTAAGGCGTGTTGCTTTAGGAACTCTCGAGCTTGTTCTTTCGTGTGATTGATAGCATTCATTAAAATAAGATAGATAATTCTAAGGTTAATATCCTAAGAGGGTTATTAATTTCTATGACATTTCAAAGGATTCGAATAGTCTTCCCACATACCATCGAATGGATTGGGATAATAATCAGACTCCATAAACCTTAATGAACTACGCATAGCATTGTCAAACTCTCTTTTTCTTTAAGTTAAGCACGAATTAGAGTTACATCAGGCAACAATACGAAAAAAAAGATAGCACGGTAAACCTTATTTCTTCTTAACCTTTCTACTCTCCCATCTATGGAAAAGAGGTACCCATTTAAAATTTACATCTTTAGACTCGCCCCAAATCACAGGTAATGTGTTATTTGGCGTGTTATAAGGGAATACTAAAAGCAATCCAGAATTTCCGTAACCAAGAGGTCCTATTGAATATAATTTTTTCCCATATCTCCAACAAATCTCTTTGGCGGTCTCTAACTCCGACTTCTTAAATACGGTAGCTTCTTTAGAAAAAACATTATTTTCTTCAGTAAGGAGGTGCTCCTCAATATAAATTACGGTGAAATCAGTTTCTTCTTGAATTTTTAGTTTTGCGGCTTCAGTAAGGTAAAGTGGTGCAAAAATAAAAGTATTTTGCTCGAAAAAATCTGTGGGTAATCTGCTTTTAAAGTCTTTCCAATCAAGACACATCTGATTTCCCGTACTAGCTATATCATCCTGATATACAATTACTTTTCTTCTAATCTCATTTAATTCTGGATCTAATTTATTAAAAAATTGCGCTTCTGGAATCTTATTATATAATCGAAAATGATACAAAATGTGTTTATCGCTCTTCGCTTCTCCACCAATACCCACAAAAATTAAATCTTCGAGTTTGTATTCTTCTAATATCTTTTTATAGATTTCTTGACAATCCTCCTCTAATTCATCGACGCTAACTACTTTTAAATGCTCTAATAGTTTCCGTGCGTATCTCTGTTCATTAGTTCTAAAATTGTCTAACCATTTTACAATGTCATCTTTTTTTTTACCTAATCTTCTAGATAACCTTAAAATTTCTTGCTTGGATTCATTTATAATTTGAGCGCGGGATTGCCTTTCCAAGATGTGAGAGGAGACCTCATCCTTAGAATATCTCATGTCATCAACAACGTGGTATAAGATTCGATGAACTGCTGGTTTTGAATATTGAAGTTGAGGACATTCTTCTCTTATTACAGTATAACATCTTTTTGAACATTCCTTAAGTTCCTGTTCCCATCTCTTTGGAAATTTAGCATAATCAATGAATTTATCTTGAAATTCGGGTAAAATATCTAGTAGCTTTTGTAAAGAAGGATGGAGCTTGATATGTTTTTGTTCCGCGAGTAATTTAATAATATCTTCGACATATTCCTTGCTTTCTTCAAATTTACTTTCTGCGCTGGCTAACACTGATCTAAGAAGTAGAGCATAAATTTTATAGAAAAAAAGACATCGAGGCTTTTCTGCTTTTTCAAAAAATTTAATTGCCTGCTCTAGATATTTTAGTTGTTCCGACCTATCTCTTCCCATTCCGGCATAAAACACATTCTTTAAAGCTTGTATCTGATAATATTCGGGAGTGTCATCTTTTTCAAGGCTGCTTCGTTCTTCCATTAGCTCTTTTAAATTAACATGAAATTTGCTTTTCTCCTTCCAATTTTCAGGATACAAATTTATTAGAATATTAGTAATTCCTATCATTTTATCCAGATTCTTCTTTCTATCCCACATCCAAATAAGCGATTTTACTCTTTTACCATCTATCCAATCATAAGAGTTAAGCAAAAACTTCCTAATTGATTCAATATCTTCTTTATTAATAATTTGCAAATTATGATAGTCAATTTCAATTGTTTTTATATTTTTAAAACTTAATAATTTAATAAATTCTTTCGAGTTAGTTATAGGATTATTTTCCAGAGAAAGTGCTTGTAAGCTAGTGAGGGACTCTAAGCCTTTAATCTCGGATATTTTATTCTCATCAAGACATAGGTCTTGTAAATTCTTGAGGGCTTCTAAGCCTTTAATCTCGGTTATCTGATTCCTTTCAAGAATTAGCCTTTTTAATCTAATGAGAGATTCTAAACCTTTAATCTCGGTTATCTGATTCGTTTCAAGAAATAGCGTTTGTAATCTAATGAGAGATTCTAAACCTTTAATCTCGGATATTTTATTCCCATTAAGTAATAGATATTGTAATTTACTGAGGGCCATTAAGCCTTTAATCTCGGATATTTTATTCCCATTAAGTAATAGATCTTTTAATTTACTGAGGGCCATTAAGCCTTTAATCTCGGTTATCTGATTCCCATCAAGACGTAGGACTTGTAAATTAGTAAGAGATTCTAAGTCTTTAATCTCGGTTATCTGATTCCCATCAAGAAATAACGTTTGCAATCTAATGAGAGATTCTAAACCTTTAATCTCGGATATTTTATTCTCTGAAAGAAATAGCATTATCAAATTAGTGAGGGGTTCTAATCCTTTAATCTCGGTTATCTGATTCCCATCAAGATATAGGTCTTGTAAATTAATAAGAGATTCTAAGCCTTTAATCTCGGTTATCTGATTCTCATCAAGATATAGGTCTCGTAATTTAATAAGAGATTCCAAGCCTTTAATCTCGGTTATCTGATTCTCATCAAGAGATAGGTCTCGTAATTTAATAAGAGATTCCAAGCCTTTAATCTCGGTTATCTGATTCTCATCAAGAGATATTTCTTGTAATTTAATGAGAGATTCCAAACCTTTAATCTCTGTTATCTGATTCCATTCAAGATTTAGCTTTTGCAAATTCTTGAGGGCTTCTAAGCCTTTAATCTCGGATATTTTATTCATATTAAGAGATATTTCTTGTAATTTAGTGAGAGATTCTAAACCTTTAATCTCAGATATTTTATTCTCTGAAAGAGTTAGTATTATCAAATTAGTGAGGGCTTCTAAGCCTTTAATCTCGGTTATTTTATTCTCTGAAAGAGTTAGCTCTTGTAAATTAGTAAGGGATTCCAAACCTTCAATTTCCGAAATATTATTTATTCCCTTTGAAATTAAATCTAAAGTCTCACCCTTAACATAGATTGTTTCTCCTTTTACAATGACTTTTCTTCTTTCCATTTACTATCATATCCAACTTCTGCTTGGCAATCAATATCTGATATTTATTAGATTCAAGTCAAATTCTATGAATTATTCTTCATCTATTAAATCTTATTAAATAGAGTGTTTTAAAAGATAATGAAATTTGAAAGTTTGAAAAAAGATAAAATCGCAGTTCTACCCTGTAGCAATAAAGCATGGTCTCAAACTGAAATAATGATCAAATATAAATGGTTGAGCAAATTTTACTAGCAGTTCTTTTGCTTTAGATAATCCTTTCCTAAAGGGGAAGTTTATAAATTTTTTAAAATATTATAATCAAAGAAAAAATAAATTCCAAAAATGACAGATTCTTTTTTCATAGTACATCTTATTGATAAAGATAATTGGTATGGTATTAATTCTCTTCTCAAGTTTCCTCATGATCTATTCACCACAGGAAGATCTACTATTAGGGGTGATAAAGTATATATTGAGGGTATTGAACCTAAACCAGAGTTACCAACTAATCTTCTCAGACGCAGGTTCGGTATGGACATCGACTCAATATGGTTAGGTGTCAATATCACACCGAAAGAATCTTTTGTCGAGAATGTTGAATTTTATAACTATCTATGTAGTTGGATAATGGATTTTTTATATCTTCTGCGTTTCCTTATTAACTTAAATTTGAAAGCAAAAGTTTATTTCCACGTTGAAAACTATGAAGAGGAGAATAGATGTCCTAAACTCTCTTTTCAGAAAGTAATTGATTTAAAATGTGATCACAGTAGCAATTATCAAGAAGAATATAATCAATATCAATTAGTTTTTCCTCTTCTCACAAAATTACTCCTGTACAAACCCACAGATAAGTTAAAGGCAATTATGTATAATTATGCTAGTAGTAGAGTAGGTAATTCAGTGTTAATCAATTATTTTTTAAGTTTCGCGACATTCGAGGGATTAATCCATAATTGGGCTGAGACAAATGGATATTCTCAATTATGGGGTACAGCAATTGCAGAAATAAATGAGCAAACGAGTATACATAAAGATTTAAGATCTCATTTTGAACAGTTTATTGAAAATCAAAATTTACACGACGATAAATTAAAACAATTAAATTCGTTCAAGAATTCTACATTTCCTACAGATAGAAATATAATGAGATCGCTCAACCAGCGTTTTAAAAGTTATTTTAGTAACTATTTAACTAAAGAATTAAAGGAAAATGAATATATTCGAGCGATGTTAAAAAATTATCACCGTATCTATTCTCGAAGAAATGAAATCGGACATAGTTTGGAAGAATATACACATTCACCTAGATTTGTTGATGATATATCGATTTTAATGTCTACTATAAAGATCTTAATGGATTTTGAGCTTAATCTTTTCTTGAATGGGGAATTAGACTGGAAATTTGAAAAAAGGATTAAAGATCTCAGTGATAATTTGAGACCGTTTACTCAAGATAAAGTATTGGATAAATTCTCATATAATCTTTTACCTCAAAATCAGAGTAATATCCAATTAAAGGATAGAGATGGTTCAATACCTATAAAAAATGTTGAATTCCAGTCAGAAATGATTATTCAAGATGATATTGATAATGGCAGCAGTGGTCTAATATTCTCCCAAAACCTTAAACTTATCTTTCCTCAAAATTTTGTTCCAGAACTGCTCTTTCCAGCTGAATCTAGAATATATAACATTTATGAGAATCCCTATTGGTGGATATCTACAACTCAAAAGGATTCTAGTTATATCTTCAAAACCTTACCACCAAAAGAATTTACTACTATTTATAATGAAGGTGCAAGTGAAACATTCTGTGAAATGCCCTCTGAAAATATTTTATCGGTCATTAAATTGGATTTTATTGACATCCCAGATAATTTAGATATTTTTTCTTAATAAATTGATTAAATCAGAGTAGCTTAAAATAGCGATATTATCTTTATATTGTTCTAATGCTAAATCGACCTGAGAGCGATCGAAATTTTGAAAACTACCAACAATTCCAATTAGTTTTGGATTTTTTATTTTTATATCATATTTTTTTAAAGCCCATTCATAATTTTTTTCTAATTTGAAATATCTTTCATAACCTACAAGTTGAGATATTAACTCATTTACATATGCATTAAATCTCATTCGACTTGTATCTCCTATCGTGATTGATTTTTTCTTTAAAGCAGATGTCTTAAGATCAAGAATGTCATAAAAACCATCATTTCTTAACATCAAATAATCAGGTTTAAGACTTTTTTTATCACCAAAGTCTCCTTCTAATATTTTCAATTCAGTTTGGCTAAGACCTCTTTGATATCCAAGACCTTTTGTAAAAAATTTCAAATGTTTTTGAATAAATCCATCAATTATAGTTTCATTTACAGGTTGATTTGTTAAACTCAATAAATCTCGAGCAAATTTCTCTGAGGAATAAGAATAACCGATATTTATCCCAAAAATGTTAGGTGGACTTGATTTATATAGTTTTTTCACAATTAGGTTTAGAAGTTGTTCCAATTCATTTCTGGTAATGTTTTTTTTAACTGCTATCGCTGTGGGAATAGATTTAAAAAATAATTTGAAATTTTCAGTTCTTATCAGGTCGACGTTATAGAAATGAATCATTTTACAGCCTGATTGAATTGTAATTGGAACCTCAGCACTAGGAAATATTAGCATTGTAGATGAAGTTTTCAGATTAATAAATTTTTTAAAAGCAGTATGATCATAACTTGTAGCAATACATAAATTAACAAATCCAATTTCTTTTGCTGCTTTAATATTAATTACTGGTTTCATTGAATCCTCAATATCTGCACCAGGATTGAAAAAAGCAGATGTATTTCCATATTTTTCACTTACATTTGGCGCTTCTAATCCATATTTATTATAATTAACGATTTCAGTAGCTCCAGTTAATTCCGCCATCCAATGTTGAGGGCTCTCTCCAATTCTTAAATACGATGGAAATGAATAATCAGCTTTTATTTTAATATCTCCATTTCTTATTTTTTCATTTATATTTTGTAGAAATTCTTCAAATAATTTTTTAACAGTAGAACAAAATTCGCCGAAGTTCATAAGACATATTTCTTAATTTTTATCTAATCACTATTATTTATAATCTCTTTTTTTGATTAATAAATAACTACTTTTTTGTGCATCACGAGCTTATGGTCCGAGTTGCGAAATAATAACCAGTGTAGAAGAGTCATTTCATACAAATTAAAAAAAAATCAGTATTTCTTTTTGTAATTCTAAGATTAAATTCTGTAGTTATATGCTGGACAAGCTTAAAACTCAAAAATCCTCATTAAATTAAACAATCTCATATTTTATATTCCAGTTTTAAATATCATGTTCCAGTTCCATAAAATGGATCTATTTTAAATTATTAAAATAGTAATTTACCTTGTAGTACGATTTCAAATTAAACCCAACTTTCTAAAGTTATATTCGTATAAGGTTTCTTACGACCCCTATTGGGTTTTCGTGGTTTCCACTTTCGCACGCAATTCTCAGCCAACGAAGGATGTTAGATCATTTGATATTTAGTATAACATTAGTTTTCTTCTATTAACACTAATATGTGTTCGAAGTTATACAGGATATGCCCACCCACAGGTTTATAATCCGAATTTTGATTTTTCGGGGTATTAATGATCACGAGCGGATTTAATTTTCTCGGCCTTTTCAAAACACTCAATCACTTTCTCATGTTCTCCCTTAATATTATAAGCAAATCCCATATTATACCATGTCTCTTGGTCATCGGGATCGATCTTCACTGCCTTTTCAAAACACTCAATCGCCTTCTCTTGTTCTCCCTTTTTGCCGTATGCAACTCCCATAGCATTCAATGCTTCTTGGTAATCGGGATTAATCTTCACTGCCTTTTCATAGCATTCAATCGCTTTCTCATAATTTTCAATATCGTCATAAGCAACTCCCATATTATACCACGCTTTTTGGTCATCGGGATCGATCTTCACTGCCTTTTCAAAACACTCAATCGCTTTCTCATGTTCTTCTGCCAATCCTAGATTATATCCTAACTCGAATACATTATTACC
>SDBS01005443.1_pt1 | contig 12408 bp, 11 predicted proteins | sample 2277091 | NCBI WGS metagenome assembly SDBS01 (sample SAMN10404972, study PRJNA504765) | marine sediment metagenome | isolation source: marine sediment core GS10_PC15, 163 cmbsf | place: Arctic Ocean: Southern Knipovich Ridge | collected 2010 | reverse complement strand
AACTCCGCCAGTATATCCTGGACCCGTTCGAGATTGCGTGTCGTCGTATCCAGCCTGCGCAATGCTTCCTCTCGTCTGCTGCGGTATAGACCGATGCCGGCAGCTTCTTCAAACAACTGGCGGCGCTCGTCGGCTCGCAGCGAAAGAGCCGCATCGACAAGCCCCTGCCCCATAATGGTGTAGGTACGTTGGGAGAGCCCGCACTTTGAGAGCAAATCATTCACATCGCGCAAGCGGACTCGTTGACCATTGAGCATGTACTCATTCTGCCCGTCGCGATAGGCGCGACGGCCTATGGTCACCTCTGAATAATCAATCGGAAGCCAGTCGTCGCTGTTATCGAAGGTGATTGTGGCCGCGGCCATCGATGCGCGCGGTCGTGTGTCCGAGCCGGAGAAGATCATATCCTCCGTTCGTTTCCCGCGCAGCAACGAGAATGACTGCTCACCTAACACCCAGCGAATGGCGTCGGTGATATTCGATTTCCCCGATCCGTTTGGACCCACAATCGCCGTAATGGTCGGTGCGAAACCGAAGGTGATCTTCGTTGCGAAGGTTTTGTAGCCTTGGATCTCGAGGGATTTCAGACGCGGAATTTTCTTTTCCAATTTATTTGCTCGATCGTTGGGAAAATGTCGAATTGCTGAGTCCTAATTTCTGAAGTGCATTTGCCGCAGCTGCTTGCGCAGCATCCTGTTTGCTCCGACCTTTTCCATCCGCTTTTACGCTCTCCCCAATCGAGACCTCTACAGCAAACTCTCGATCATGATCAGGTCCAAATGTGCCAGTGGTCCGATAGTTTGGTATCTCTCCAAACTCTGATTGTGACCACATCTGCAAGATACTGCGCGCATCGATTAATCGCTCATCTTCGAGCGCGGCCTTGGCCGCGCGTTCAAAACGCGGCTCAATAAAACGGATGACTGTCTCAAGGCCGGCATCGAGGTAGAGTGCCCCGATTAATGCTTCGAATGCAGCGCAGAGCAGCGCAGGTCGCTGGCGACCTCCCGTCGCGCTTTCTCCCTTCCCCAGGAAAATAACCTCACCCAGCCCGAGTTCACTGGCGAGGGATGCTAACTGTTCCGTACGAACTAGTGCCGAGCGCAGCCGGGTGAGCGCACCCTCATCCATCTCCGGGAAGCGGTTATACAGCCAGACCGCGGCGATGAAATCTAAAGCGGCGTCACCAAGGTATTCCAGACGCTCATTATCCTCCAATGCCTCGGGGTGTTCGTTTAAGTAAGAGCGGTGCGTCAGGGCGCGGCGGAGCAAACTGGGATTTGAGAAAGTCAATCCCGTTCGCCGGATAAACTCATCCGGTTTCACTATGACACTCTCCATGAACTTGGGGGACGCCGAGAACTCAGTCGATCTGGGTACTCCGCGTTCCACCAGTTCTATCTTAACCGATTGGTCAATTCGATCCTATTTTAACTCGTGAATCTCCGAAACGCCAGCACCGCATTGTGACCACCAAAGCCAAAGGCGTTGCTCAGCGCGACTTCAACTTCAACCTCGCGAGCATGATTAGGAATGTAATCCAGATCACATTCGGGATCAGGGTCATTAAGATGGATCGTTGGCGGCAGAACCCCATCCTGAATCGCCATGACGCAGATGATCGCTTCCAAAGCGCCGGTCGCGCCCATCATGTGTCCCGTCATAGATTTCGTGGAAGAGATAGGCACTTCATAAGCAGCCTCTCCCAGCGCTGCCTTGATCGCCTTCGTTTCCGAGATATCATTCAATTTCGTACCCGTCCCATGAGCGTTGATGTAATCAATCTCATCGGGGTTGACCGCAGCGGCTGCCAGTGCTTTTTCAATTGCTGAAGCGCCTCCCGCACCCGTTTCAGACGGCGCCGTGATATGGAAGGCATCGGTGGTTGAACCGTAGCCTACAAACTCAGCGAGAATCTCTACACCTCGATTGAGTGCGTGTTCCAGGTCTTCGAGGATGATCACCGCCGCACCTTCACCTATCACCAAGCCATCGCGGTTCGTGTCAAACGGCGCGGGGGTTTGAGAAAAGTCTTCGTTCCGCCTCGAAAGTGCCCCCAGACGGTCGAATGAGGCGACGCCGAACTTAGTGATGCTCGCCTCCGACCCACCGGTCAGGCAAGCATCGATTACACCTGTGCGAATCAGCATCGCAGCCAGGCCAATCGCATCGGCGCCAGAGGCGCAAGCTGAGGCGACGGAAAAGGATGGTCCCTTAGCGCCAATGTCGATAGCCACAACCCCTGAAGCGCCATTGGACATGTACATCGGGATCGCAAATGGGCTGATCCGACGAGGACCATCGTCGGCCATCACCTCCATGCCCGTCTGCATAGTATTCATGCCGCCAACTGCCGTGGAAATGACAACTCCGACCCGACCAGCACCTTCAGGGTGTATCTCCAATCCGGAATTCTGCATCGCCTGTGAAGCCGCAACGCTTGCGAACTGCTCAAAACGATCACGACGGCGTGCTTTTCGCGGGTCCATATACAGCGCAGGGTCGAATTCCTTGACCTCGCAAGCAATTTTTACCAGGAGATCACTCGAGTCGAACAATGTGATCCCTCCAACACCTGAGGCGCCGATCTTGAGTGCTTCCCAGGTCTCCACGACGTCGAACCCCAACGGGTTGATCGTGCCCAGCCCCGTTATCACGACCCTGCGTTCCATGCTCGTACCCTCCACAATCTCCATCCTTACTTTGCAAATAACCCGCTTTCATACACCGACGATCCCATTCTTAAGAGTTCCATCCTTCCAGCGCTTTAAACCCCGAACCCGTGAGGATCAGAACGATTGGGCCCGGGTAATTCTCAAAAACCTCTTCGAGCGCCGATACGACGAGTGCCGAAGTCGGCTCTACATACAACCCGATTCGAGCCAGTACGTCGCGTCCTTTCAGGATTTTTTCTTCTTCGACGGCGATCATCTTGCCCCCGCTCTCCTCGATGGCTTGCAAGATGGCGTCCGCGCGCAACGGCTGGATGATGCGCACCCCCTCTGCGACCGTTACCCCCTCAGAGGCCTTATATGCCCCTGCAGCGCCGCCGGAAAAGACCGTCCATAGCGGCGCACATGCGCTCGCCTGAACGCCAATCATGACCGGGGTTCGATCGATTACGCCGGCTGACTGCAACGCCCGAAAACCTCGATGCAAGCCCAAAAGCAGCGTCCCATGACCGACGGGCGTGATGATTGTTCCTGGAGAACCTTTCAATTGTTCCGCGATTTCAAAAGCGATGGTCGATATTCCGGCGATGCCGTGTGGTAAATACGCATGGCTGGCGTACACGACATCTCCCTCAGCCTCACGCTGGACTGCCTGTGCAGTTGCTGAGCGTGGACCTGGGATCTGGACGACTTGCGCCCCATAGGCTCCGATCTGTGACCGCTTGGGACCCGAGGCGGATTCCGGGACATAGATGCGCGCTTGAATGCCCGCCCGTGCGGCATATGCGGCCAAGGAAGCGCCTGCGTTTCCGGAGGAATCCTCAACGACCTCTTCAATTCCCGCAGCGATGAGAGCGCTGACTAGTACCGCACTTCCGCGGTCCTTAAAAGAGCCGGTGGGGTTCAAATGCTCACACTTGTAGAAGATCTCGCGAGAGAAGATTCGGTGAGAGATCAGCGGCGTGTCCCCCTCGCCAAGGCTGACGAAATCTACATCTACCGGCAGGGGGAAACTCCGCCGGAAGCGTTCGATCGACCGCCGACCGGGTCTGGTAGGTTGGACTGGATCGTAAGGTATTGGGTCTTGATAATCGAAAAGACCGCCGCATTTCTCACAGCGGTAAGGAAACTCACTTGTTGGATAAGACTGACCGCAATGCGTACAACGAAACGGCCACTCCCAGAAATTTATGTCGGCCGACATCTGCCTCCCCGAACATCTCCATCATCATCCCCGGGATGGGTTGAGCCCTAAATCCACTCTCATTCCGGATCGATTTTTTCCTCGAAAACGGGACCGATCTGTTCTATCCGATCGAGGCCATGCCTTGCAGCTTCAAACACCCCGGCATCACGATGGGCTGCGGTGCAAACGACCATGACGGTTGGTTCGCCTGGCCGTACCTCACCGATGTGCTGCACGAGTGCCACACCCTCGACTGACGCCCAGCGCTCACGAATTTCCTGAGCGACTTGTTCCATCTGCTCTTCAGCCATCGGGGTATAGGTTTCATAGGGTCGGCGGGCAGTTTCCAAGGGCTCATCTCGTTCGCTTTGTACCTGTACGGTCCCGGTCAAGACACAGGCTGCTCCCGCACTTGGTGTAATGATCTCCTTCAATAAGACATTCATATCCAGCGGTTCCCGAGTAATGCGGAGAATCGTTGGATGATTACCGCTTCCGCCGCTCACCGGTGGGAAGATTGCCACAGTATCGCCTTCCTGCAGAGGGTGGTCATCCAACGCGAATTCTCGGTTAACGGCGAAGATTGCAGAGTCAAACGCTTTGATGAGCTGCGGATGTTCCCGGCCAAGGTGACTCTTTAAGTCATTAACCCGTGAACCTGCAGGAAGCGACACGGTCTTTTCCCGCATTCCCGCCAAATCGCGGATCGTGGCGAAATATAGGATCCGCAACTTCATCCACTATCCTTCCCTAAGACCCATTCTCCGTTTACTCCGCGATGTTTCTGGCACAGACTCCTTCTCCTAGAGCGGGCTTCTTTTTCCATGGGTTTGATCCAAACCAGTACCCGAATTATACAGGGCGCCCGTCTCTACATCCAAACAAGAAACCTTGACAGGCAATCGTCGCCTGCTATAATGACCCCGCCTGCCTGAGGGTGGGCGTTTCTATGATTACGAATGGAGTAAAGTTATGCCTGCTGTACCCAAGCGCAAGATCTCCAAGGGCCGACGCGATCGCCGACGGACTCACCACGCGCTTAAACTACGTCATCTAATCAACTGCACGAATTGCGGCGATCAACATCTTCCGTATCATGTCTGCCCCAATTGCGGTCATTACGCGGGCCGCGAAGTGATCGAAATCGAAAGCGGCTAAGCACGACCTACACGAGGCCGTGAGTTGATGCACGGCTCTTTTTTTTTATCAAATATGCCTCTAATACCTGAACTGACTGCATTTATTTTTCCCGGCCAGGGCTCCCAGGTAATCGGAATGGGCATGGCTTTAGCAGAAGCCGCCCCCGAAGCAGCGCGGGTTTTCCAACTCGCTGATAAGATCCTCGGTTACCCTCTATCCCAGGTCTGCTGGCATGGACCGGAAGCAGACTTGAATTCCACACAATATACCCAACCAGCGCTACTCACACACTCCATCGCCGTGCTCGAGGTATTCAAAGCCAGGTACCCCGGCTTCAAACCAGCTTGCACCGCCGGACACTCAATGGGTGAATATAGCGCGTTGGTTGCTGCCGGCGCGCTCTCTTTTGATGATGCATTACTTCTAATCCGAGAGCGAGGAGAAGCGATGAGCTACGCCGGCGAGATCCAACCGGGGGGGATGTCCGCCGTGCTCGGGCTTGATGTAAAAGAAGTTGAGGGCGCTTGTGACGAAGCATCAGCGCAATCCGATGGTGCTGTCGCTGTCGCAAACGACAACTGCCCCGGACAAGTCGTAATCTCCGGGGACGAAAATGCGCTTGCACTCGCTCATGAGCTTCTGGACAATGCCGGTGCACGGAAAGTCATCCGCCTGGCAGTGAGCATCGCCTCACACTCTCCTTTGATGATCCCTGCTCAGGATCGCTTAAACGACGCGATTGCAGCTGCCCCCTTCAAGGATCCTCTCATTCCTGTCGTGGGCAATGTTTCAGCTAAGCAACTTTCTTCAACAGAAGAGATCAGAGAAGACCTGAGCGCTCAACTCACTTCCCGGGTTCGCTGGACTGAGTCGATCGGATGGATGGTAGATTCAGGCGTAGATACTTTTATCGAAATGGGTTCGGGAACCATTCTCACCGGACTGCTGCGCCGAATTGATGCTAAGAGGCGAGGAATCTCGCTCGATTCGCCACCGTCCTGGGATACGCTATAAGGTGAGTTAATCCTCCCCTGCTCCGAAAAATCTTCTACGCCGCCATTTTCCTGCTGCCGATCCTCTTCTTCGGACCTGTTGAAAGATTAAGCAGCCGGTTCGAGTGTGCGAGAGAGCCCATAACTCCTCAGACAACATCGGTTTAGGATTCATCCTCTTGTGAGCTTCTGGTGTAAAATCCATTGGATAAGATATTACCCTCGGGGACGAGGATCTACCCCGGGCAGACCGTCTATCGGATAATATTTTCGCTATTCTATTCATGCAGTGGGTCAATGCCGGTAGTTACCATAATTTGGGGCTGATCTCACCCCGTATCGCAGGAACAAGGAAACGACATAAGCAATCATGATTCTTGCTGACGCAGCATCCCTACTCACGACACCTCCGGGGAGTCTTGTATACCACCTGACGCTGATTATTTCACTATTAATCCTGTCTGCGTTGACCTGGAGCAGCTCCCCCCGCGCAGTTGCACTCGCGGCACGCTGGCGTGTGACAACCAGCGTAATCCTGGGGCTCCACCTGCTCACAATGATCATCGCCGGATTATCATGGCTCGTGATCCTCAACGGACAGATTCTTCTCCCCCCTCTAGACCGCTTCGTAAGCTTCACATCCCTGCTGCTCTTCAGTTACACGCTGATCTTCAACCCACCCACCCATCAAAGCTCACGCATACTTGCGGTTGTTCTCGGCGCCGCAATCCTCGCATTATTAGGGACCGTCTACTTCCTTATCGGACAAGAAACCCTGCTCCACTTCAACCGGACTCCGGCCGATGCTGTGTGGGGAATCTCAGCATTAATCATCTCCGGTCTCACGCTTATATTCCTGATCATCCGTCGACCAGCACAATGGCAAATCGCCTTAGCAGGGTACATCCTGCTTACCGTTGGCTACAGCCTGCATATGACCCTGGGTCCCGCGGATGGTTCTTTCGCACCCTTCGTGCGCTGGAGCGAGTTGGCTGCCTATCCTGCGTTGATCATCGCCGCCGTGCGCACATTCATCACAACACACGGTACGATTGTAAAAGATGCACCTTCACCAACCACGCAATCACCGGATCTGGAACCCCAGCTCATGCCTCAAGTTTTCGCCAGCGTCTATGCTGTCTTCGAGGCGAAGGAACCCGGGGATCTGGCAGACGCAGCTGTGCGCGGCGCTGCCTACTCGATGAAGGCTGAGATATGCCTGCTTCTCACACTCCCTGAAGAATTGGAATATGTGTCCGTTGCGACAGGTTTCGATCTGATACGCGAACAGCACATCGAGGGGCAATCTTTCGACACAACGGACCTTCCCGTCATCGCAAATGCAATGCGCAGGCAGCGGTCACTAATCCTGCCAGCCGAGAGCCGTGCGCCCGACCTTATCACGCTCAGCCGCGGCCTAAACCTCAAGAAAACAGGCCCGATGCTTTTCGCTCCTTTGACCTCAGGAGAGCATGTTTTTGGGGGGTTACTGCTGCTTTCACCTTTCGCCCGACAACGCTGGTCGCAGGATAACCGCGCCGCACTTGTGCAACTCGCGGACGTGATTGCTGAGCGTTTTGCGGTGCTTACAAAATAGGATTACCCCCTTTCAGCAAGCCTGGTAGAGCCCTTCACTTTAAGCTCCGATCTGGAGGAGTCCCGTCGGATCATACAAAACCTCCTGGCCAACAATACCCAACTGACGAATCAACTCATCACCGTAACCGATCTGGCAGGACAGGAACTCGGCGAATTTCTTTCCAGCCATCAAGACGCGGAGGGAACCATTCAATTTCTCGAGGGAGAGATCGAAAGAATGCGTAAGGCGATAGAAGAGCCACCTGCCGCCTCCGACCTCAAACAAATAGAATTGCTCTCCCAGCAGCTTCAACTAACGCTCCACGAATTGGCTGAAGCGCGCGCCAACCTAGCCATTATCAAGAATGGAAATGATAGGGCTGTGCCCTCAGCAGGACGATCACCTAGTATCGCCCATATAGCAGCGCTCTCAGTCGATCTACGTCAGCCGATGTCGGCAATATTGGGATATGCCAAACTCCTTCAGGATGATAAGAAAGAGGCATTGACCACCAGTCAAAGCAAGTTCATCGACCACATTTACATTAATGCCGAGAGACTGGTGAGGCTACAGAATGATCTAATCCATCTCAGCGCGATCGAAGCCAGAACCCTCGATCTCGTGCCCACGCCTATCGATATTGTGCGCTGCATTAAGGATGCGATCCGCCAGGTCTTCCCGTCTATTCAAAAGAAAAAAATTGAAATGCGCGTCAAGCTTCCTCAGAATCTCCCAAAAATCCTGACGGATGCGGATGCCACCTTTCAAGTTCTGATCCATTTGCTTAATAACGCCATCGGTGCGACACATGAAGGTGGAAGGATTAAAATCAGCACCAGCCTCAGCGCATCGGACCGATCAGGATTTCTCACACTCCAGGTGATTGACGGCGGGGCTGGAATTCCCGCGGAGGACTTAGGACGGATCTTCAGCTTCGGTAATTCGCCAGACGAAAGCCCAATCCAGGGCATCGGAGATGATGGAATTGGTCTCTCCATCGCTCGCTCATTGGTCGAGGCCATGAGTGGCCGCATTTGGGTAGACAGTCAACCAGGCTCTGGAACTACATTTTCAATCTTGTTGCCGTTCTCAACACAAAACCCCACCATTACTGCCAATATGGAATAGCCCGGATGCAATTGCTAAAGAATCTGAGCGTTGGTCTTACGATCTCGATTCTCGCGATCGCTGTACTCCTGGGAACATGGTTGACCGTATTTGCTGAAGCAGAAGTATTATCCTCATCAGACCGACGGGAAGCGTTGGACTCAGCAACCGGATGCGTCCCACCCAAAGGCTGGTCTGTATACCGTGTCCACAATGGGGATACTCTCACAAATCTCGCTGACCAGTTTTTAATCGAGCGCGCAACATTAATGTCGATCAATTGCATCGAGAGCGACATCACCCCAGGTGATACGATTTACCTCCCCGTTCATCAAGCCACTAATCCACCCCCCGCATGCGGACCGCCTTCGACCTGGGTCCTCTACCCATTGGAGAAGGGCGACTCATTAAGCAGGATCGCTGAGCGATTGGGGGTCGATGAACCATCTCTATGGCACGCAAATTGCATAGATATTCACACCACGCTGCAACCCGGGATGAGTATTTATGTACCACCTGTAAAGTGAGTTGGAAGGCCAGTCTTGAATCGGTCATCTATACTACACTCTAGCATTGGATCTACCAACATTGCAGCAAAGAAGCCAGATGATCTGATGGGGAACCAAAGAGTTGACTCTTGCGGAAATATGACGAGCACAGCCAGCCAATGAAAACCTTTGATCGTTTTGATCGTCTTTTAATCATCGTCACGCTTCTTTTTTTGATCCTATTAGTTGGCGCCTGCAGCAATCTGGTAGGCATGCTAACCGGGGGCTCTCGGACGCTGGCCAATCCACTTGTAACTATGGATCCGAACGCAGCCGCCACGGGTACGCCCTTTAACCCGGTCCCGCCCACACAAACACCACCGCCGCCACCACCCCCTACAGCAACACCTAGAGCTAGCCCGACGCCGATAGACCCATGGAGCGGTTTCGCCCCTCCAGTTGAACCCTCGGCGATTGAAATCCACCGGCCGATACCGCCGCTCCAGATGGGGGAAAATGTCGTAAATATCATGGTCCTAGGCTCAGATGAGCGTCCCTATTCCTACGGACACCGAACCGATACCATGATGTTGGTTTCGCTTAATCTCGAATCTGGTATCGCCACATTGCTCTCCTTCCCTCGCGATCTATACGTCTTCATCCCCGGTTGGCGGGTGGACCGAATTAATGTCGCCGATGCCTATGGAGGACCCGAGAGAGTCGCCCAAACGATCCTCTACAATTTCGGCATAGAGATTGATCATACGGTTATGATCAACTTCTACGGGTTCACACAAGTGGTTGATTCGTTGGGCGGAATAGATGTGAAGGTCGAAGTATATTTGCAAGATGAATGCGGTCGTAGAGATTGGTCATACTTTCCCGGAACCTATCACATGGACGGATTCACTGCGCTCTGCTATGTCCGGATGCGCAAAACTACGGGGGATTTCGACCGCTTGCGGCGCCAGCAAGAAGTTCTGCTGGCAATTTTCAATAAGATGTTAACCCTCGAAGGGCTCTCAAGAGTACCAGACCTCTACGCTCAATTTCTCGCCTATGTTGAGACAGATCTTACGGTCGAGGACAGTCTCCGCTTGCTGCCGTTGGCAACGAAGCTGGCCACTGAACCGGATCGAATACACCGCTTTTCCATCGATCCCACGATGGGTTCAATTTGGAGAGTGCCCTATAGCGGCGCCTCAGTCATTCTGCCCGATTGGGAGGCGATCGAACCCATGCTTCACGAAATTTTCGAAAGTCACCCCCAAGATTAGCGCCACTTATCACGATCTCATCGGATCCACTGCATTTAGATTTGACATTTCCCCTTTCCCAAACTAGGATTGACTTTATGAATGACTACACGAAGCCGACGTTTGCAGGAGGCTCTTATGGATGAGCCGCTTGAGGATCTCCCGCTTTTTTCGTACCAGAAAACCAGCAGCGTTTCCGAGGGCGAGACAACCGCGCCCCTTAAATTCGATTCCAGCCTCAGCGCCGCGATAAACGCCTGGGGTGAGGCGCTCGAAGCGCAGGGCCGTTCAATTCATACGGTTAAAGCATTCACGGGAGACCTGCGCCTGGTTGGGAAGTTTGTTGGCACTGGTCAGCCCATCAACCAGATAAGCACCAACGATCTTAAAAATTTCCTCGATTGGATGCTGAACCGGCGGGGTGTCTCTTGCAGTCCAAAGACCTACGCCCGCCGCATCACCTCGATTAAAGCCTTTTACCGTTGGCTAGTTGAGACGGGCATTCTTCATGAAGACTCCGCAGCCCCGATCCCCCAGCAATCGGTCATCAGCCCCCTGCCGGAAGTCCTCACACTTGAAGAAGCCGATGCTGTGGTAAAAACCGCCGGATTAACGCGTAAGGGCTCTGATCCTGACGCACGCCCTTACACACTTTTGAAGTTACTGCTCGATACGGGGATTAAAAAAGGGGAGTGCTTAAACATCCATCTGAATCATATCGACTTGAATAATGTGGATGGACCAATTCTATTCATCCGCTATGGAAGTATGAGCAAGCGCTATAAGGAACGAAAACTTGGTTTAACCTCTGAGTGGGTAGAAGCATACCAGGAATACATCAAGAAGTACGAACCCGCAAACCAGCTCTTCCCCTGGTCGCCACGCAGACTGGAGTACTTACTCGAGGATATTGGAAAAGCCGCGGGTGTGGATAAACATCTCTCCTTCGAGATGTGCCGCTGGACAGCAGTCCTTATCGATTACATCAATGGTTTGGACCACGACAGAATTCGACAAAAGCTCGGCATCTCGAAAATCCAATGGCGCGAAGTGGGTAACAAGCTGCACCGATTAGCTGAGAAAAACCCTTAAATCCAAACAACCCTTTTTCATAACCACTTTAAGGATGGCAGTCTGGGCTCCCATTAGGAGCGAAGAGTCTCGGCTATGCCTAAAAGGCATCCGTAGTTGGGCGAGATTCTTCGCCGCTTCGCTCCTCAGAGTGGAAATGCCGCGAGGGACTCAAGTCGGCACCCGATTTTAATAAAACACAGAGCTGTCCAAAGCTATTTTTTGGACAGCCCCAAATAAAACCATCATGATGCGCCTAAGTATTACATCTTCTTTACAACGATATCCCCGATAACATTGGCGGCCACGTCTCCCCGGTCTGCTGCGTTGGAGAGGTGACGATAGATCTCGCGCAACTTCAGCATCTCTACTACGTGATCGAGATCACGCGGCATTGCGAAGAGATCGGCGATGGCCTCCCGATAAACTGCCTCCAACCGATTCTCCAAAGCCTTCGCCCGGACGGCATGATCGTTTGCAACATTGGGGTGATCTTCCAAACGCTGCACACCCATGTAGATCTCACGGGCAGCATCCGCCAGAAGGGAGACCATGCGCTCTATGAAGGTGTTCGGCTGCACGCCGAGCATGTGCATCTCTTCGACCGTTGTATCGGCATAATCGAGCACATCATCGATCGTTAAAGAGAGTGCGAAGATATCCTCGCGATCGATCGGCGTGATGAATGTCTTGTTGAGTTCGTCAATCAGGATCCGACGCACCTCATCGGCTTCTTTCTCAAGCTGGGTCACAGCCATTGCCAGCGCTTCGCTGGGTTCTTTCACGTATTCGAGCAATTTCTGCGTCCCTAAAACGGAATATTCCGCCTGCTTAATAAGCAGTTCGATAAAGCGGTTTGTCTTTTTACGAGAGAAGATACTCATCTTTGATTTCCCTTCATACTAGTAAATCATCTC
>SDBS01005441.1_pt1 | contig 12413 bp, 10 predicted proteins | sample 2277091 | NCBI WGS metagenome assembly SDBS01 (sample SAMN10404972, study PRJNA504765) | marine sediment metagenome | isolation source: marine sediment core GS10_PC15, 163 cmbsf | place: Arctic Ocean: Southern Knipovich Ridge | collected 2010 | reverse complement strand
TTGGGAAAGACATAAGAATAAATCACTGATTGCCAGATTAACCGGTCATGATTGGAAGACAGTAGCCAAGAAGATAAAAGAAATAGAGGCGGGAAAGGAATATCCTAAAAAGAAACCCCATCCCCGGATACTGGATTTCCATAAGGAACAGATCTTGGAATGGTTAGAAGACAATCTCTCAGGAGTAAGGATACACGAAAAGATACAAGGAAAAGAGGTAAAGGTGGGATACTCTACGGTCAAAGATTATATTTGCCAAATCAAAAAAAGAGACAATATCTTTATCCGTATGCATACCCTCCCGGGAAAGGAAGCCCAGGTTTTTTTGCCATAACAATAACTTAATAAATCCATATAGAGGATAGATGGTCCCGGACCTATAATACCCGACCAATAATCTAAAAAATTATTACTAATCATTACAAAAAATGTTTTTTGAACTATTTCTCTCAATATCTCCAATTTCTTTTTCAATATTTTTTCCTTTCTATAATTATATTTTATGGGCAAATTTGCCTCCTAAGATAAACACCCTAAAATATATTACAATATGCTTTGTCTAATTTAAACAATATATTCTACAATTTTTCACTCTGCTTATTTTGAAAATTATTCTAACTTTAATTATAATCGGCAGCAGTAAAAGTGGACAAGCATCTCGCCTGTCTATTTCTGAAATGTAGGAGGCGGATTCATCCACCCCGTCTTATCTTTAAATGCCATTGCAAATCCTGATTTATCAGGGCGCGGTAATCTCTACTCGCATCTTGTATTCTTCATCTTTAATCGGTCAATCGGTACCCTTGCTTTTTCCTCCCAAATATAATATAATCTATCTAAGTTCACATCCTGAACATTAACTAACAAACCAGCAAACTGGAAGACCAATTTAAACCGGAGGATTAAGCAAATGAAAATTGCACTCATCGGTACTGGCTACGTTGGCTTGGTTACCGGCACTTGTCTTGCTGACTTTGGCCTCTCCGTAACCTGTGTTGACCAGGATGAACAAAAAATAGATCTTCTTAACTCTGGAGGCGTTCCTATTTATGAACCGAACTTGGAAGCTTTAATCAAGAAGAACGTCTCAGCTGGCCGCCTTACCTTTACCACTGACCTGGAAAAAGCGGTAAAAGAATCCGAAGTCATCTTTATTGCCGTAGGCACTCCTCCCAACCACGATGGCTCAGCCAATTTAAAACAGATTGAAAAAGTTGCCCAGCAGGTTGCCGCCTCTATGAATGAATACAAAGTTATAGTAAACAAAAGTACTGTCCCCATCGGCACCGCCGCCAAAATCAAAGAAATAATTAATAAATATCAGACTATGTCATTGCGAGCAACCGAAGGGAGCGCGGCAATCCTTTCCTCTGTCATTCCCGCGAAAGCGGGAATCCATCCCTCCAGTCATTGCGAGGGCGCGCAGCAACCGAAGCAATCCCAACTTACCTCAAAACCATTTGAATTCGATGTCGTCTCCAATCCCGAATTCCTCCGAGAGGGCTCAGCAGTCTATGACTTTACCCATCCGGACAAAATAGTAATCGGTACCACCAGCCCCAAAGCCATAAAAATAATGCAGGAAATCTACCGTCCTCTCTATCTTATCGATACACCCTTTGTGATTACCAATCCGGAAACTGCGGAGTTAATCAAATATGCCTGTAATGCCTTCTTGGCTACCAAAATTACCTTTATCAATGAGATTGCCAACCTCTGTGATAAAGTAGAGGCAGATGTACACCAAATAGCCAAAGCTATGGGCTTAGATGGTCGTATCAGTCCTAAATTTCTCCATCCCGGTCCCGGTTATGGTGGCTCCTGTTTTCCTAAAGATATCGAAGCACTTTATCACTTTGCCTCCGCCTGCGGATATGATTTTAAGCTCTTAAGAGAAGTAATTTCTGCCAACAAGCGTCAAAGAGAGCTAATGGTAGAAAAAATAAAACGCCACATAGGTGACCTTAAAGGAAAAACCATTGGCATCTTAGGCCTCGCCTTTAAACAAAATACTGATGATGTTCGAAAATCCCCATCCATTGATATCATCAAACTCTTACTTAAGAAAGGGGCAAAAATCAGATGCTTTGACCCCCTGGCAATGGATAATGCTAAAAAAATTCTTCCCGATCTAACTTATTGTCAGGATGAATATGAAACCGCCCAGGGAAGTGATGCCTTAGTCATTGCTACCGAATGGAATCAATTCCGTAATCTCGACCTACTTAAAATAAAAAATTTACTCAAATTTCCCATCCTACTAGACCTAAGAAACTTATACAACCCAACTACCTTAAAATCCTTAGGTTTTTTCTATGGGGGAGTCGGAAGAATATAGGAATATTGATTTTTAACAATAAGTATTTTTGCATTTATAAATGCATTAGACAAAGGTTACGTAAATTGAGTAAATATAGTTTTATGAATCTGATAAATTTTTATTGCAAAATTCGTAGAGATTGGTCGATGTATAGTAAATGTTACATAGGATAATGTAAAAATGTATTGAATAAAATAATTATTTACTCTTTTTTGATTAAATGTGAATTTTAACTTAAAGACTATCTGTCTATAAAGTAAAGAAGAAAAAAAATGTTCCAACAAATAATTTTTGGTTTTTTAATTACTTTATTGGCTATATTGCAAATATTTTCTTGGATAGCAATTGGAAGTTTTTTCTTTAGATTTTTAAGCATAGATAATAAATTATTAAGAATTGGATTTTCAATATTAATAGGAAGTGCTATTACTGCATCATTGTATTCCATTTTCGCTGCTATAAGATTGGTAACTTTAGGAATATTTATGTGTATGTTTTTATCTGCTATTGCCTTAATCTACTATTTATTCATAAATTTCGGTAAATTAAAAGTGGCTGTAAAAAAGTATAAAAATTTATTAAAAGATAATTTAAAAATTTCAATATTAGCATCAGGTATACTAACATTTTACTGGATTATTGCAATTATGCCGCCCCGTGATGCAGATGTTATGCGTTATCATTTAGCTCATATTCGACAAATTATCATTGATGGTGGCTGGGAACCAATTTTTAATTATCATTATGCTATTCCGTTTGGATGGAGTATTAATTATTTACCGTATGAGTTTTTGGGAATACCACAAGTAGCTCATTTGTTGAATTTGGGGCTTTTTATTATTACGTGTATAATATTATATAGATTGGCTATAAGATACACTTCAAAAAATATTGCAATATTATCCTGCCTATTCTTTGTAAGTCTACCATTTATGTTAAAAACTGCTACTACCGCATTTCCAGATATGTATATAATTTTTGTAGTAGCATGCATATCTTTGGCACTCGTATCGATGCTAAAGATGAATAAAAATATTTATATATTGTTAGGCTTTGGGGCATGGATTGGTATGCAAAGCCGCTATCAAGCTTTTATAGTTGGGACAGCTATAACATTATATATAATAATATTACTATCTAGAAAGCAAATTAAAATTGAAGTAATAATTCCCTATTCTATTGGATCAGTTTATGCAATAATTTTAAGTTCACCATTTTATATATTTAATCTAATAAATTTTAAAAATCCAATTTGGCCTTTAATGATTCCATTATTTAATGGATTAGATACATACGCAAATCAAGTTGCAGCTAAATACAGTAGTAGTATTATGGGTTCATTTAGTATAAAAACAATTATGCTAAGCATTAAAAGTTTACTGACGAATTTATCAGCTTTTCCAATACCTATTTTGTTAGTTTTATTGATAATAGCAAGTCTTATTTGGAAAAATATTCGTATGATGAAATTAGTCCACTTTATTTTTTTATTTTTTCTAACAGCAATTATTGCAAGGCCAACCATTAGGGCTCGAACTATTCTTATTATGATAATTCCAATTATTATTGCGTGTATCCCAATTGTAAATAAATTAATTAATTATAAATCGATAAAAAAAATTGCTATCTATTTATTTATTATATTTTGTCTATGTTGTATTTTAGTTGATGCAAGATATTCTCAGGAATATTTTCAATATTTAATTAATAATGATAAGGAAGCATTTCATCGAAATACATGGTTTTATGATGTTTATAAATATGTAAATCAAGCAACTCCCAAAAATGCAAAATTTCTTGTTATTGTTACCAAAGGACAAAGCTATTATTTGAATCGTTCATATCGTAGGGTAGATCCACGGCTTAGTGGTGAAATTGATTGGCTATCTATAAAAAATATAAATAATTTTATAAAAATACTTCAAGAAAAAAATTATAGTTATATCATATACGAAGATAGGAATTGGAATGGTTCTATCGGAGGGGAGCAAATGACTTCAATAATTAAAAAAGCTATTGATTATAGAGTTTTAGAAATCGAATCTAGTTTTGATGTTAAACTTACTACCAGAAGAATTTTTAATCAATATAGTTTGTCAAAAGTTTTACTTCTAAAATATAATTAATTATTTATGTAAGTGATATTAATAACCTAAGAAATATTTTTTAAATAATTTATTTTATTAAATAGGAAATATTCTACTTTTAAAGAGGAGAATAAAATGAAATTGATCATACAGATACCTTGCTATAATGAAGAAAAAACGCTGCCGATTACATTAGAGCATTTACCACAAAAAATACAAGGGATTGACGAAATTGAAATATTAATTATCAATGATGGAAGTACAGATAACACAGTTGAAGCTGCAAAAAATAATAGAGTAAAGCATATAGTAAATATTAATAAAAATAAAGGATTGGCAAATGCATTTAAAGTTGGTTTTCAAAATTGTTTAGAACTTGGGGCAGATGTTATTGTGAACACAGATGCAGATAATCAATACAAAGGTGAAGATATTGAAAAGTTAGTAATGCCCATATTAAAAGGACAATCTGATATTGTAGTTGGGGAAAGAGATATTGAAAGTATAAATGATTTTTCATTTATAAAAAAGAAACTTCAAAAATTAGGAAGTATGGTTGTAAGATTAATATCAAAAACTGATATTCCGGATGTAACCAGTGGATTTAGGGCATACAGTAGAGAAGCAGCACTAAGAATAAATGTATTGACTAAGTACACTTATACTTTAGAAACAATTATACAAGCAGGCAGGAGTGGTATGATAATAGATTCTATCCCAATTAGAACTAATAAAAAATTAAGAGAATCGAGATTATTTAATAATACATGGAAATATATATTCCGCTCAATTGATACTATAATAAGAATATTTGCATTTTATGAACCTTTAAAATTTTTTGCATTTTTAGGAAATTTATTTATGCTTTTTGGCATATCTTTAGGTATAAGATTTTTAATTTTAGTGTACCTGATTAATAGCAATGATGATAGAACCTATATACCTTCAATAATTTTAGGCACAAGTATGATAATTATAGCAATATTAATATATGTAATTGGATTTTTAGCAGATGTTTTAAATCATAATAGAAAATTAAATGAAGAAATATTATACAAAATAAAAAAAATAGAATTGAAAGAGTTACTCAAAAAATGATAAAAGATAGTATATATATAAATTTTATATTAAAAAATGTTTCCAAATTATATACACAGATTGATCGAGATGAAGATTCACCTACATTTGGAAGTTGTGATAGAAATTTTTGGCATTTAAAAATAAGAGATTTTTCTTCAGCTGTTTTACAGCAAGCAGGTTTAACAATAGCCCTGCTTTATAATTTAAATTTTAGAGGTAACTATTTTTATAAAAATGATAATGTATATAAATGGGCTAAAGCTACTGTTGATTATTGGAAGAAAATTCAATTAAAAGACGGAAGTTTTAATGAATATTATCCAAATGAACATGGTTTTCCACCAACTGCATTTACTTTGTTTTCTTCTTGTGAAATCTATAAACAGTTGAATCTTAATGATAAAAATTTAATAGAATCTTTTAAAAAAGCCGGGAAATATTTAGTAAATAATATTGAAAAGAATGCATTTAATCAAGAGATTGCTTCAATTACTGCTCTTTATTCTTTATATTATATTATAAATGAAACTTGGATTATTGATGGTATAGACCGTAAATTAAAAAGAGTACTAAAATATCAATCAAAAGAAGGTTGGTTTCCCGAATATGGCGGTTCGGACTTTGGATATTTAAGCGTAACTTTAGATATGCTAGCTGAATATTATTATCAAAGTAAAGACAATAGAGTGATTGCATCTTTAGAAAAAATTATAGATTTTATAAAATATTTTATTCATCCAGATGGAACTATTGGTGGAGAATATGGTTCAAGAAATACAGAATATTTTTTGCCAAACGGATTAGAAGTAATGATTAATTTAGGAAGTAAGGATGCTTTTGCTATAAAAAAAAAGATATATCAAAATATTAATAATGGTAAACATTTTTTGTATTCAGTTGATGATAGATATTTTTCTCATTATGTGATGCATTCTTTTTTAAGGGCTTTAGAAAAGGAGAAAAATATTAAAATAGAAGAACTTGTATTGCCGAGCGAATCATCGGATATTAAATATTTTAAAGAAGCCGGTCTTATTTGCTATGGTAATAAAAACTATTATAGTATTACATCATTAAAAAAGGGAGGAATAATAAAGATATTTTATAAGTATAAAGAAGAGTTTACAGATTTTGGTTATAGGACTACTAAAGAAAAAAATAAGATATCGGTAACAAATTGGTTAGATTATAATTATAAAATATGTTGGGATGGTGTAGATACAGCTAAAGTATCTGGACATTTTAATATAATAAAATTTCAAATATCAACACCTTTAAAACATTTTGTTTTAAGAATTCTTTCTTTTTTATTTGGAAAATCAATCATTAGTTTATTAAAGAAAAAATTAATATTTATAAATAAACATGATAGTATTGAATTTATTAGAAAAATAAAATTTAAAAAAGCTTCAATTATTCTAACGGATATAATTAAAAGTAAAAAACCAATAGATTTAAAATCTGCTAATAGTTTGTCATTAAGACATGTTGCATCTGGAAAATTTTTTAAAAATACAGAACTTATTCATAAAAAAAGGATATATTTAAAAAATATAACAAACATAAAGATAACGCAAATATTCGACTTAGAATCAAAAGAAGTATTGGTGAAACATGAAGAGTTGGAATAGTCTTAAAGAAGAAATAATTGATAAAGGATATTGTACAAGTTGCGGAACTTGTATTGGGATTTGTCCGGAGAATGTAATTTATTTTGACGGGGGAAAAATAAAAGGCAATTTAGAAAATTGTATAAATTGTGGGCTTTGTATCAAAGTTTGTCCGGGTAAATTTTTTGATTTTAAAAAATTTAATAAGGTACTATTTAATGTCGATTACAAAGATTTAAATATGGATTTGGGATATTATAATGCTATTTATAGAGGATATAGTAACAATCCTCTAATAAGGAGAAATGGTGCATCAGGAGGAATTGTAACATCAATTTTAGTATATTTATTGGAAAATAAGATTATAGATGGTGCAATCACAATATCAAAGGTTAAAAATTTACCATATAAATTCGATGTTAAAATTTCTGTTACCGTTGATGAAATAATAAAATCGTCTCAATCAAAATACGTGTTGCTACCAACCAATAGAATGATTAAGCAATTAAAACAACTAAAAGGAAGATATGCTTATGTAGGATTGCCTTGCCAAATACAAGGAATGAGGAAGTTAGAAAAAATATGCCCAGAATTAGCATCTAAAATATATATTTATATTGGATTATTTTGCGGTTTTAATATGTGTTTTGAAGGTACAGAATTTTTACTTAAAAAAATGGGAATAAAAAAAGATAATATAAAAAAATTAGAATATAGAGCAAAAGAAAATGTAACAGGTTTCAGAGTGATAACAAAATCTGATAAAAAATATTTTGTAGATAAAGATTCGTATAATTATTTAAACATATTATATTCACCTAAAAGATGTTGGTTGTGTTATGACCTTACAAGTGAATTTGCTGATATATCAATAGGTGATGCATGGGAAAAAAATGGAAAAGGATGGTCAAGAGTAATTGTAAGGACAGCAAAAGGCAAAAAAATAATTGATAAATTACTGCTTAATGAAAATATTTATTTAGAAAAATCAGAAGAAAATGATATATATACTACTCAAAAACAGCTTTTAAAATATAAAAAAAAATGGTTTTGGTTAAGGACAAAATTAATGGCGAATATTCCTAACTATAATTTACCTCAAAAGAAATTGTCTTTATGTGAAAATTTTATTGCTTTTTTGTTTTATCTTTGCTTGCTTATAGGAAAAAATAGAATTTTAAGAAGTTTAATATACATTATTCCGATTAAATACATTAATAGGATAAGTAAAATAATGTGTCAAGGTTTAAAAAAAGTATAATATGAAATTTAAAAATATCATTAAAATAGTAAGTTTAGTAGTATTATTATTTATATTATATCAGCTTGTAGATGTAAATAAAATAATATATTATGTTAAACAGACTAATGGAAAAATATATATTTTATCTCTTTTTTTATTATTCCCCCTTTATTTTTTTAAGTCCCTTAGATTGTATAATATATTATTATCACAGGGGATTAAATATAGTATATTTAATGTTTTTATTATTTATTTTAGCAGCAATTTTTTAGGATTTGTTACTCCAGGAAGGATAGGGGAATTTGCTAAGATAATTTATCTTAAGCAAGAAAAGAACATTTCAATATCAAAGTCATTTCCACCAATCGTATTAGATAGATTTTATGATTTATATTTTTTAGTAATTTTAGGAATAATAGGATGTATTTATTATAATCTTTTACAGAGATTTCATTATCTTACTTACATGATTTTTTGTATTATTTTAATATTTCCTTATGTATTTTTCAATTATAGAATTTTAAAAAAAATATTAGATAAATTACAATTTTTAAAAAAATTTATAAAGGTTGATAAGTTCTTTATTACTTACATTAAAGAAATTAGGAATATTATAAGTTTTAGACAAATATTGCTGGGGTTTTTACTCACATTAATTGCATACTCTTTTTTCTTTGCACATTGTAAATTTATTTTAATCTCATTAAATATAGATATTAGCTATATTAATATAATTTTAATTATGTCCATTACAAATATTATAACTTTTTTACCCATATCTATTTCAGGAATAGGAAGTAGAGAGTTAATATTAATGTTTTTATTTTCTTCGATATTAGGCATGGAAAAAGAACTGGCAATTTCATATTCAGTTATGTTTTTTATTGCTTTTAATTTAATCGGAGGTGTAATAGGATTCATATTTTGGTTAATAAAGCCAATAAAATTCAAGATAAATTAAAATTCCAGATAAAATAAATAAGGCAGATAATTGGCTAAGAAAATTTTTGTTAATGCAAAAGTAGCAACTGAGGGCAGGGTATTAACAATCTTAAAGCACTTTTTGGAACGAATAACGAAAAATCAAAGAGCGCCAAGAAAGCTCTCCTTGGTACCTTTCTTTCTCTTTACGTAATATGTGGATACGATAAAAGTGATACGAATAGTGATTGTTGACGTAGCATTGTTTCTGTGATATAGTTTATACATGTTCATATATTGAACAAATAAAATGTTTTTACACATAAAAGTATAGTAAATAAAGTAAAAAATTTAGTCCATAAGTCAAAAATCAAGATTTAAAAATTACATTTTTTAACTAAAAATTTATATCTTTTTGGTTTTACTTCACCTTAAAAAAACCACCTTCTTTGAAGGTGGTAATGGATTGTATAAAGGAGACAGCTCGCTATGAAAAAAATTATTCAAGAAAGATTAGAAGAAAGTATAAATGTAAAAAAATTAATTTTGGAAGATGAGCAGCTTCTTTGTTTGATCGAAGAGATTGCTAATAATATAAAAAAGGTTCTTTCAAAAGGTAATAAGGTAATTTTTGCAGGAAATGGTGGAAGTTTTGCTGATTCTATTCACCTCACCGCAGAATTTGTTTCCAAATTTAATTTTGATAGAAAACCTTTATCGGCTCTGGCATTAGGGGGAAATAATTCAATCATCACTTCTATTGGGAATGATTATAGTTTTGAAGATATATTTTCGCGGGAGTTAGACGCCCTTGCCCGCGAATGAGACCTTCTTATTGCTATTTCTACAAGTGGAAATTCAAAAAATATAATTAAAGTTATAAAAAAAGCTCAAGCCAAAGGTATTACAGTATATTGTTTAACAGGAGAAAAAGGTGGCGCTGTTTCAAAAGTATCTAAGTATTTAAAAGTTCCATCGAATACAACCGCCAGGATACAAGAAGCCCATATTACAATTGGGCATATTATATGTGAGATAGTAGAAGAACAATTATGAAGTATAAAGTAAAAGGAGGGCATTATGTCGATATTTATAATTGCGGAAATTGGAATTAACCATAATGGAAGTGTGGAGATTGCAAAACAGTTGATTGATGTGGCAAAGGATGCGGGAGCTGATGCTGTCAAGTTCCAGAAGAGGACTATGGCTATACAAAGGAAATGCTGGATTCACCACGCGAGAGCCCCTGGGGTACCACGCAGCGAGCACAGAAAGAGGGTCTGAATTTCGGTATAAAGGAATATAATGAGATCGATGCCTATTGCAAAAAAAAGGGTATTGAATGGTTTGCCTCTGCCTGGGATCTTGAAAGTAAAAAATTTCTTCGACAGTACGATTGTAAATATAACAAAATTGCCTCTGCAATGATAGTTTATGAAGATTTACTTAAAGAAGTAGCTTCAGAAAAGAAGCATACATTTATCTCTACGGGGATGACAGAAGTTAAACAAATTGATCGCGCTGTGGAGATATTCAAGAACGCAGGTTGTCCATTTGAACTTATGCATTGTGTTTCGACCTATCCCATGGAAGATGAAGATGCAAACTTAAACCGTATTAAAACGCTCCGTGACCGTTATAAATGCAATGTGGGATACAGCGGGCACGAAGTTAGTCTGGCTGTATCTTATGCGGCGGCAGCTCTCGGGATTACATCGTTGGAGCGGCATATTACTCTTGATCGTGCTATGTATGGTTCTGATCAAGCTGCTTCGGTTGACCGCGGGGTTCCGTCAATTGATAGGTGCTGTGCGAAAAATCGAGAAGGCTATGGGAGACGGTAATATGACTATGAATTCTAAAGAATTTCCTATTAAGAAGAAACTTAGAGCGCATATTCCGTTTGAATCTCATAAATAGAGGAGTTTACTTATGACAAATGTTGTTGCAATCATTTTAGCAAGAGGAGGTTCCAAGGGTATTCCAGGGAAAAATATCATTGACTTTTGCGGCAAGCCTTTAATTGCATGGACAATTGAACAACTGCAACAGTCAAGAGGTATTAATTCTATATGGGTTAGTTCTGATAGTGAAAAAATTCTTTCTGTAAGTGAAACTTTTGGCGTTGAAATTATACATAGGCCCGCTGAAATTTCCAGCGACATGGCTACCTCTGAATCGGGATGGCTTCATGCCTTAGATTATATTGAAAACAAAGTTGGCTGCATTGATCTTGTTGTTGCACCTCAAGTTACTTCACCCTTACGGGAATCATCTGATATAGAACGTGGGCTCAAAGATTTTCATAAGCAGAAATGTGATTCAATGTTCTCATGTAGTCTTGCGGAAGATTTGTTTTTCTGGGAGAAAATGCCGGACGGGGTATTGAGAAGCGTAAACTACGATTATAAAAATCGCAAATGCCGCCAGGACATACCCAAACAATATATTGAAAATGGGTCTTTTTACTTATTTAAACCCGATGTATTAAGGGAATACAACAACCGGTTTGGACTCAAGATTGGAATGACGGAAATGGAATTCTGGAAGATGTTTGAAATTGATTCCATGGAGGATCTTAAGATGTGTGAGGCGTTAATGAAGGCGTTTTCGCTGGACGCCAACAAAGGAGAAAAATAGCATGATTAAGATAAACTCTGACGACTACCATGTGTCACAGAATTTTCCTCCCCTTTGCTCAAATTTTGTGGGAAAAGATACCATACCCGAACCTCAGAAAATTCTTGATTTGTTTTGTAATTTTTTTAAGCCACTGAAAACCGTATGGTTGGAAGATAAAATATCTGATGGAAATGATAGTTGGTTTATCACAGTAATGGAAAGGAGGTGATGATATGAGTGATAAAAAAAGCAGAATGGTTTGGTTCAATGGAGATTTAATACCAGAATCCGAAGCAAAAATATCAATTTTTGACTCCGCGCTTATGTTTGGCGATATGGTTTTTGAAATGACGAGATCGTTTAATAAAGTTCAATTTAAACTACGTGAACATCTTGATAGACTATACGCATCAATAAAATATGTTCAGATACCAATTAAGATGTCAATAGACGAAATGGAAAAACACGTGTACGAAACAGTGGAGGCAAATGAACCGCTTTTTGCAAAAGATGACGAGCATAGAATTATG
>SDBS01005440.1_pt1 | contig 12413 bp, 6 predicted proteins | sample 2277091 | NCBI WGS metagenome assembly SDBS01 (sample SAMN10404972, study PRJNA504765) | marine sediment metagenome | isolation source: marine sediment core GS10_PC15, 163 cmbsf | place: Arctic Ocean: Southern Knipovich Ridge | collected 2010 | reverse complement strand
ATCTACCTGACTTATTACAGCGGTGTAGCAGTGCCGGGTCCGCAGAACATCCACCGCTACGACTGTGTGGACCCAAAGCGCTACCTGTGGGGAATGGGCACCAACTGGCGCGACATTGCGTTGCACGCCCGTGAGCCACACCGTGATCAAGGCATGGGAAAAGACATGATCGCCATTGCAGTGCCGTATGACAACGCCGAAAACCCGTTTGTCATGAATCCATCTGGCATGATCCGCGCCGTTCACTCTGCAAGTGAGGGCATTCAACCGGTATACGAGCATCAGATTGGAATCGAAGTGTTTGAGAACATGCGCGGCGGCTGGCGCGAGACTTTGCACACCAAAGCCATCGATCCACGTACCACTGGAGGTGCTGTGTCGAACCCTGAGTATATCTCAACCACCTATTACAGAGACACCGTGCGGATGCGCAATGTGAATGCCATCTCGCAGTGGCACGTTACAGTGGCAAGTCTTGGACCAATTCCCTCGAATTTGGCAAATGAGAACTTGCGCAATGTTCTTGATGGACTTAATGTGAACAACCTATCTCCTACAGTTTATTGATGAATTCATAATAAAAAGACTTTTTTTTCATTTTTGAAATTGAAAAAAAATATTTTTCCTTTTTGATTTAAAAAAAAAGAATTTCCAAAAAGATACTTTTAAAATTTTTCCTTGGTCCTCCCTTTTTTTTGAAAAACAAGTGAACCAAAAAAAATTTTTTTTTACACTAAAAAAAACGGATCCTCCTGCTGCGAACACTACTGCCAATTCACGCATAAAGACTAATTGGCAAAATCCTGCATCAAAGGTACACAATACACTGCCTTTATCAAGAATCTTAGATCCTGGAATAGACGTCAGCTACGCGCGTGATCCATTCCACAAGTACATTACAGCACCAAGTTGTATTTCTTTTCCGTGGCGCTCAGCTTCCCTAATAGACCTCGCAGCAGAAGACGAGCGCAAAACAGCAGGAGAAATGTCTGGAGGAGACAATAAGCGCACTGCTTGGTTAAATCGCACGAAAACTCTGTATAATTCTGGACCGAGTCTTACCTTGAACAGTCTTATTGGAGAAAGCACCGCTGAGCCGTCCCCATCACCATCAAAGAGCAAGACCGTGGTAATAGACTCCGATAACAATTCGCTTCGTGTGTTCGAATTCAAGAAGTCTTCTGACAAACAACCTGACGACGTCACGAGTCAAAAAAATCCCGCTACCGATGGCGATGATGATGACAGTGCTGACAGCAATGAAGATCAGGATAATTACGAAGAAGACGGCTGGATGGTAAAGGACGATGGCGACGTTTCCGTAGTCAACAATCGCCAAATGCTTTACGACTTGCTTGATACGAAGAAGCCATCAGGGCAAAAGAAGCCGAGCTCTACACCGAAGTCAAAAAGTCCCTTTATTGCAGATCAGGCTAAGGTGGCAGGTGACGATGATGATAGTTATGACAGCGCTGAAGACGGAGATTTCTGTGAAGTTAGCAGTGACGAAGATGATGATGATGATGACAATGGCAGTGGTGATGGCAGTGGTGATGACAGCGGTGATGCTGGAAATGATGCCACAGTCATTTTTTCAAAGCTGGAGCGCGATGTCGAGCGCCGCCAGAAAAAGCTGCCTCCTGGATCATCGTTTGCCGAGGCCCGTGTCATGTCGAAAATCGACGAATTGGAGCGCCGTTACAAGGACGTGCCAATGGGAGATGAGCGACAGGGCCTCAATACACTGACCCAGCTAAACGCCGAGCTTAACGGCAAAAAGGAAATGCAGCGCGAGCAAAAAGTAGTCGCTGAAATCCGCATCACTGCCACAAAGATCATGACGCTGATATACGGGCAGACCGTGCAGAACGACTCCGCACTCAGCACAGATCCTGGCTCCTACCTTGAGATGTCAAAGGAAGTGCGCGAACACGACATGATCAATTATCTGTTCAAGCTCCTCAGCAGCCTAGCGAACAAGCGCGCCCGGACCCCGCTCTTTCCACTGATAATGCGTGCCTGCGACGCGCTGTACACCACGGCCAAGCGTACCACCATGGCAGCAACTTCAATAGAGGTGCGCGACTGTATGTGGATAGGAGTTGATAGCAGTGCTTCTGTCTGGTGCGTTTGTGGGGATGAGGTGACGCGCAAAAATGGCCAGCCTTGCCGCACTGCAACAATTGTGTGCATGCCACGCGAAAGAGGCCGCGATACGGGCACGCGCAAAACGAACCTGGAGAAACCCTACGAAGTAAAGCAGATATACTCTTTGTGCACGCGTCCGGAGTGCTCGGCCTTGGTGCAGTGCATTGGACACTTGACTGCAGCGCCTCACTTGCTTGTAATGTTTTGCACGTTGTTCTTGAAGACCGCAATGGACGCGGCTACAAAGGGTGGCTCAGGCATCATTCCAAGCGCTGCACAGATTGTCAATGATATGTTCAGAGATGAGACGTATAAGGAGTTTGAAGAGGGCGTGCTTATCGCAGAGAAGATGATTTACGCCACCTGCCTTATTGGCTGAATAATAATAATAAAAAAAATAAAAAATTCTTAGTTTTTTTATTTTTATTTTTTTTTCTCTCACATCCCTCCAAGAAAAAAATGGATGTAAAATCATCCTATTCAATAGGTAAGTGCGGAAATACGCTCTCAAACGATAACCCTTCAATACCCCTGACTCATGCTCGTGTGAACAGTGCGCCAGAATTGACGACTTCGCTCAGTGCACACACAGTTGATTTGCATTTCGCAGCACAGGCAGCACTTGAGTTGCATTCGTTTAGCAAGTCATGCCCTACGTTAAACGTACAAGCTGCGAGAGAGGCACACAGAAAAGTGTATCTAATGAGCTCTTGCAGGATTTGTTGCACAGAGGCACTGCGCAGCAGTAAGTGTGCATGCGCCACTGTTGTGGCAAAGTGTGTTGACGCCCAAGAAAAACATGTCGCAGAAAAAGAGGCCGAAATAATGATCTTTCTAAGCACGCCAGAGAATCAACACAGAAACATTGTGCATGCTTTTCATTACTCCGCATTTGACCAGGGAAGTGTCTTGTTGATGGAGATGTGCAGCGGCATGGACTTGTGTGCCTTGATTGACTCTTCAGCTGAATACGTCGAAAATGGCCTGCCAGAACAAATGTGTTGGAGTATCATTGGACAGCTGCTGGACGGCGTCAAACACTTGCACAAATTGCGCGTTGCGCACCGCGATTTGAAACCAGACAACATGATGTGGGATGTGCAAGAAAGATGCTTGCGTATTATCGACTTGGGCCTCTCTCAAATAGTGCCAGTTCCTAAAGATGCCAAGCCGACGTTGGTTGCCACGTTCCCGGGGACATATGCATATGCCCCACCAGAAGTGGTACTGGGCATTGCACACGATCCGTTCAGCCATGATATATGGAGCATAGGCTGCAGTTTCTATGTAATGATGTGCAGAAAATTTCCCTTTGGACGCAGTGCCATTCCTCGAGCAGAGTTGGTGCATAATATATCAGTCACAGAACCCACTTATTTCGAAACAATGAGTTCAAAGGCAATCGAGTTTATACGCGGTTGTTTGAGGAAGCCCCCTTGTCATAGATCAACGTTGCAAACCCTTGAAGGCGTTGTAATGGATGCAAAGTCCATTTTCCCGGAATCGCACTTGTTGGCGTGCTATTAGTTAAGAGGAAAAAGAAAAAAAAGAAATTGTAAAGATTTTTTTATATATACACATCTCAAAACCCAGGCCCTCTTTCACACGTCTTATACGCGTGATGAAAATACACCGTTATAACACCACATATCACGGAGCACATAAACCAGTAACCAATGCTGCTCTCTGCATTGTTGAGTACTTCCTGGCGCCGGGCAATTTTCACAGGATCGGGCGATGCACTGGGAGTTGGGTACGGGGTTGCACTCCGCGTGGGTGTTGCAGTCGGCGTCCTCAGCCACACAGGGATTGGGTTATTATCCTTTGGCCGCTTCGATGGTGTTGCACTGAATGTAGTGTCTTCACTTGGCTCCAGTGTTGGACTGGCTCCGCCAATGGGCACCTTTGCAGTGAACTCTGGTTCATTGTGCCACCATAGTGTCATGTTGACGTAGAACGCCGCAAGCAGTGCTGCCGCACATAACACGCACGCAAAGCCAACGCGCACCATTGTCTTGTCGCACTCGGCCGGGTTGTCTCGGTACAGCGGCGAGTCCTCGTCGTGTGACATGCCAGAGAATGTGCAGTGTGCAACCATGAGGAATAAGAACGGCATCATGTGCAGGTAACCCGGGAAGGTCATTCCAAAATGCCATGCAGTCCACAGCGCCGTGATCCACATCATCATTGAAATGCAAACGAATGTCATCATCCAATAAAAGTTTCTGCGGTGCGGTGCAACGCCGCCGCAGCATAAAGTACGCTCAAAAAACAGATGTACTATTTGACACAGCTTCCCACCGGATAATTGTGTCAGCATAGTTAGTTTTTTTTTCTTCCATTATGTGTCTTCTCTTTTTTTAAATTTTCCAGAATAAAATAAAAATAAAAAAAAGAAAGTAATCACCTCCCACAAAAAAAAGCATCTCACTATGATAAGTACCTTTGCACTGCAATTGCTTTTCTTTGTTGCAGTTGCACCGCTTGCCTTGTTCATTACAAGCTGGATTCCACATTGGAAACTTAATGTGCGCAAGTTCTACTCAAAACTGAATATCTATCCTGCAATGAGCCCGACGCTATGGTTCGGTGGTCTGCAGTGGACACTAGCGTTTACGTGTCTCTACCTCGGCACTTTCTTCCTGTGGCGCTCACTGCTACTCAAGCAGCAGAATGGCATGACAAACGGCGAATATACCGCGGTGTTTGTACTGCTTATTGTACAAATGTTGTTCTTCGCGGTGTGGTCGATACCTTATTACTATTACCGCGACGCAATCGCCTCGTTATTTGTTCTACTACTCGTGCTGGCGTGCAGCATTCCGTGTACAATAATCTCGGCACTGCACAGACACATTGAAGCTGCTGTATTGTTTGCCGTATGGAGCAGTGCACTGGCGTTTGTGGTTGTTGTGAATACTGTGCTTATACTTCTTTGGATTCCGTCGAAGGCAAGAAAAAGGATAGCCACGCCATTCTATTCTGTCTACGCAGTTGTGTTCAAGCAGCGATTTGTAGCAGAGCCGATGAAATTCAAGGATTCAGAGACAAAATAAAGAACAGTTTTTCAAAAATATACGTAAATTTTTTTATTATGATTTTAACTAGTTATCCATCGAAATCATAGTAGCCTGGACACCATTCAAACCATTTACAAGGATTGTTACGGTCTCTACACAGAGGTGCATGTACGCAACAGGCAAGACATATCCAACACGGACAAAGGAATGGAAGTAATAAACACAAGATTATCTCTACAACAATAATAAAATCTTGAGAAGAAAAGTCCATGAATTTTTTTTAGGGAAAGGAAACTAAATAAATTTTTAACAAGGGTTATAAAAAAAGTTAGAAGACTGTCCAACCAAAAAAAAAAATATTTTTCCTAGAAATATTTTTACGCTTAAATTTCAACCGTAAAAATTAATATTTTTATTTTAATTTTTTTCCCTACCCCGCAAAAAAAAAATGTTAGCAAAAGTTGTAGAAACTAAATCCACATCAACTGCCCTGGCTGTTGTGGGCCAATCCAGTTCAACCGTCTCTCTGTTTGACAAGGCCTCATTGGCTCAGCTGCGTAGTATGATTGAACAACAACCCAATAACATCCCCAAGGAAAAGATGCACATAATCAAGTTGTTCATGAAAGGTGCCGAAGCAAACAGCAATATTAAAGTCAATCCGCAGGAAATTAACGATGCCCGTCCGCGTTCAACCGAGGGCATCAGCGTCGAGTGCGTTGTCACCGAGGTGTATGGCTCACAGCGCAGCGACGATTCCACAACTGTCAAGGGCGTGATCCGCCCTGACTACCCACTTGCAAAGAGCATCAGTGAGACAAGCACTGGCCGCGTCACACTGACTCCCTGTGTCATCCCGGATTTTGGCGCATGCCTAGCTGCTATCATCTACGACAACCCGTCGCTGAGCGAGAAAACCGTGCGCAACCTCAAGGACAAGAAGATGTTGAAAAAGGACTCCAATCGCACGCACAACATGGTGCCGTATGGTGTGGTTCTACTGGCGCCTGGGTCCTTGATCACCATCACGCTGTATCGAAAAGGAACCGGACGCCAGCCACTAATGTGTGGCCTTACTGAAGTTCAGCCAGGCCACGTAATGCGCTTCCATGGGCTCACTGCAATGCACATGGCGTCAATCGATCGCGACAACGTGTTCTTTCGATGCGCAGGTGGCTTCGAAATTGAAGACCAGCCGAGCTCCGACACGGCAGAGGTATACCACCAGCTGTTGCGTACCTGCTATCCACAGAGTATCAACTTTCTGGAACCGTCTCAGGTATTTACGCTGGCGCGCCCCCCGGCTGGCCTGACATGGCGTGCACTGCTAAATGTAGAGGAACAGCATCCACTACCACCACCACCGCAGCCGCCGCAAAACTCTTTGCAACAACAACAAGTGCCCATGGACGCTGCAAACAGCACACCAAAGCTCAGCATAACCGAGGTGGACGAAACTGGCGCAGAGCTAGGCTGCGATGTCCCTTTAGTAATAGACACTTGTATTCCAGCCATCACCCAGTTGTACTCCGTGATGCATCTTAACTACGATGGCATCGAGCAGGTCGAAATGGCTGCAAACTACGCACGAAACGGCTGCGTAGTAATCTTCAGCAAACCCTTGGCGCTACTGAAAGAAGAAATAAACTGGGTCGTGACGCGCATTGATGACCAGACCAAACAAGAGAAGAAAATTGCCATCGCCCGCATGGACGTAATCGTCACCGAGCCTGAGCAGCACCGTGATACGCGCAAGACCATTTATCTGATCATCGGCAGCCAGAATGTGCCTATAATGAGCGGAATCGTTGGCTCCGACACGCCACAGCTAGCGCGCTATGTCATTGCAAACTGGCGCGGAAGCCTACACGCGCAGCGCCACACAATGGAAACAGAGGGCATTCTGGAAGGCGCGGGGGCTGTCGGAAAGATCTCGGCCTATGTCAACAATCCTCCATTGTCTGCGCTGCCTCAGACGCTGGAACGTGCGGGGTTCGAACTGTCACACAAGACCGTGATGATGTATTTGATTGCACAGCGCCTGGCTGATAAAAACAGCGAAACGTCCCAGAAGATATGCGATAACGAGTACAAGGTACACCCGCTGAATGCATATCGCGACAGCCTGGCGCCGCCCGTTGTGAACGTGACCCACAATCCGACATATGCGTTTTTCGACACTCGCACTTTGCGCACTATTGCTGCAATCAAGACAGGTGCCCCGGGTGAAATGATAGACCGTGTGGAGCTCCTAGCAGACAGCACCCCAGGTCGCATTGGTGAGATGCACCCAGACGAATACGCCTTCTTTGCCATTACCAAAGTGCTGAACACCGATGAGCTGCGTGAAGTTGCTGCTGCTATGTCACGCGCTGACATGCTTGCCATGCACCACGACATCTTTTTCCTTTCCTCAACTGACCTGGTAAAGGAAAAAGGCGGCGCGGCATATCTGGAGGCGTTCAAGACGTATAGCCCGAGTGTAGCAACGCAGATCTTTGCAGTTAAGCGCTTGCTCATGAAAAACAGTATTCAACAAACGCCGCAGAAGGCACTGCCTAGTGTCTCAGAGACACCGCGCCCCCAAGTGCCTGGTCAGAAACGTTTGGCTGGAGCAGATCCTAAGAAATCGCGCCATGGAGCCAAGAAACAGAACATCACAAAGCGCTTGTTTGAGGATGATATTGATGTTGCGGATGTAAGTGGCGACGACAAGACACACTAAAAATTAGTATTAATAAAAGTGAGGTATTACTATTACCTTTTTTTTGCATAGTTTTTCTATCTTTAAAAAAAAAAAGAGTTCTCAATTTCAAAAAAAAATCTTCTTTTTTTTAAGAGGTAAATCAATGCTCTCAAAAAAACAATATCTAAATTTTGGCAGCAGTGATGTTCCTAACTTCTCAAAAAATGAGTTACAACTTGCACCAGGTTTTGCTGAGTCTGATGGAGAATGGCTCTTCTATCCAGACGAAGAATATGCCGACAGTAGGTGGCTCACAATAAAAGATCAGGACATAAGAGCACAGACACTGGCCGCTAAAATTGTCGGAGAAGAAATACGCGTCAATCCCGGAAGGGCAGATTACGTGACAATGCGAGGCGACGCAGGCCTGTACCACCTGGTGAACAAGCTCACACGCGCTGTACTTGGCGAAATCTCAGTGGAGCTGGACAAGCTGTATCATGTGAGTGTAGTGCCAAGCACCACGTCTGTTGTGCGAACGAATATCCCTGTGCGTTCGACTCGGAATGCCCACACTGGCCGCGTACAATGGATAATTGTGCCTCTCGACCCAGCGCTGCGACGTTTACGCGCAATCGACATGGTGCCCATGCGCCTCGAGCTTGACGAACTGCGGTCGGCACTGACGCAGATGCTTGGACTGTTTGTCGGAACAGAACTGACGCCAGATATGATCCGTGCGCAACTACAGATCAACGCATTGTCCATTCCATCGTTCATGAACGACGACGCAGCGCTTACTGCTGCGCTTGCACTGCTCGGCTCGGACGTAAGAAGCATCGTGGAGGCGAGGCGCAATATTGGAGGAGCAAATATTTTGATTAACATTACGCAACCGGACGGCTTTAGTGATGCTTTCTTAATTGAGGCAAGGCACACTGCTGCTGCTGCGAGCACTCTGCACACTGCGTCCTGGCCAAAAGTGATTGAACGCCTCAACACAAATACCGCATTGAATTACACGATCAAACCTCTGCTGCAACGCTACAGCACCTACGTTGACATCGAGAACACAGACGGCACAGAGCTGCGCTTCGACGTCACCACAATCCGCTATCCAGTACGCGTGTCTACTGGGGCGCCGGATCGCACCGAGCTGAGAGGAATCGGCGGAGCCAGTTTCTTGCTGCTGGCGTTCCGACAGCTGTTGCCCATGCGTGCTACAGGCGCAACTCCGTTCGAACTGGCCATGGTCCATGAATTCCACGTGCTGCCGCGGCCACAGCCGGTGTTGGACGAGCCGCCTGATCCGCTACCGACAGTCAGTGTAACAGGGGAACCGCCATACAACGACGAAATAATGCGCGCGCTGAAGCAAGAGGGTGGTGACATCAATTACACGCAGATAGCATCTGGCTGGATTGTGGTGCCCGCGGCAAACGAGAAGCAGCTAACGGAGCTCATCAACACGCGCCAGGCCACCAAGAACCCTGCAGCTCTGACGTGGTATGCCAGCAACGACGCTGCAGGCGACAGGCTTTCAATTACAAAGAAGCGCCACGATCTGGACATGTTTGCGTTGCACGTGCGTGTGTTCAGCGCACTGCTGCTACCATACTTGGTGCTCGACCAAAACACCGTGTACAAGGACGGAGAAATTGACTACGCACTCGCAAAGCCTCAGCAGCGCACATTCACCCCCAACTCTGAGCAGCCCATCGACGCTGCTGGATTCCGCGCATGGAAAGACATTTTCGAACAAGGATCCCATGCCTTCTTTGGCCTGCGTCCAGAGTGGCGCATGATCGACGCTGCAGTACGCCTGCCCTGGCGCAGCACACGCCTTGCACAGGAGCGCGTTGAAGAAGTGAAGAACCTTATGTTTCTTAAACCGCTGTTGCAGGAGGTCATAAAGCAGCAAAACACACAACTGGTGAGCGACATCATCAGCTTGGCACAGTTGCATGTAACACAAGATGTTCAGAAGCGCGCACAGGAGTTGGTGCGCAACAGCGACCCCAGTGCACTGAAGCGCGAACGTGAAACCCTGCTCGACGATGCACGTATGACGTACGCAGACTATATGAAGCACAACACCGTGTTCCGGGAGGTGCTCCGTGGCGCGCGTCTCGAGACAGAGCCACTCCTTCCGCTTGCAACGGATGTGTTGAACGAGGCAAGTTATATCACGGCCACGAAGTTCAGCACAGAGGCCCGGGCTGAAGCGGTGCTGGTGGCCTCTGCCTTGCAGCGCTCTGTTCATGCACTAAGCAATGTGGCGCGCGAAAATGGATTATCAGGACAGCTGGCAGACGCAAACGAACTGTCGCTGCGAGATGTGCATGTCGAAGTCATCTTGAGTCGTCTGGGAATCACTGCCACGCCGCAGATCACCAAGATGGTGCGAGAGTGGCACTACCCACAGATGCAGGCCAAGCTGCTGCGCACTGAAACCGCCGAGAAGATCAAGAGCGAGGCGCCCACAAAGCAGATTGGAGAGTTTCTGGCACGTGCGATCGAGGCCGAGCGCATCACTGTGGCGGCTCCCACTGCAGTGCGTCCAACGAAGGCGCCCAAAGAGAGAGTGCGCACACTGGATGAGATTGGCACAGAGGTCACTGATTACGGTCTATCAAACGCTGACACTCCCAAAGATAAGCTTGAATACGTAGAGAATAACATAGAAACGTTCATCAGGCACTTTGCTCTTGCACAAGAGGCATCACCACTGTTAATCGCGTACTACACTGAAGTGCACGACACCGCAAAGAACATCAAGGAATATGCAGAGCGCCAAATTGAGATCTCAAAAGACCCTGCAATTGGGTATCTCGCGTTTTCTGGTTTGAAGGAACGTGCCGAAAACCTTGAGACGAAGAGTAGAGAGAGCCTGGAAAACTTTAATGCTTATGCCGACCGTATCCGAGTACAAGAGCCACTAACAAAAACCCGCATAAATCAATTGGTTGCAGATATAAAAAGAAAAATTCTTGACGACCAATGGATTATCTTTGCAGTTCAGGACATTCAATTCACCTACAGTGATGAATATGCAACATTGCCAAATGAAGTCGCAGAGTTGAACCTGGAATACAAGGCAGAACTAGAGTATGATGAAAAAGTTAAACACTCCGTGGATACAATTCAGAAACTGCTGAACAACGCAGTAGGGCGTCACGAAGTCAAACTGAAGCAGGCTGCCGATAAGGGTATTGAAACTGGAACATACGCAGATTCCTATGCAAAGTTTTCTACAGCTCTCATTGTTGAAATCGCCAACTTGCGGAAGGAGTACGTTCCTATTGAAACCCGTGCCGAAGAGTTTTCCGCTTCAGAATCCGATGTTAGAGTGATCACAGAAGCGTATAACACGGCGCTCAGAGATCTCGAACTATTGATCGGCGGGCCGGGTGAGTTGATCGTGCAGGCCGAGGCCGCAGTTGAAAGGATCAACCAAAATGAGGCCGAGACGAAGAAATTCCTCGAAACAGAGGTTATGGAAGCAAGTCGGCACTCTGTTACTCTATCAGGTGATTACGCCAATACTACCCCCTACGCAGATAAAAAGCATGATATTATTGACCGAAGTACCAAAAATCTTAGAAGCTTGACCACTACACCTAACAAGCAACTACATGGTGAAATACTCTTCAGCGAAAAGTATTATGCAGCAGTCAATGTCTCAACAAAAATCTCCATAAAATTGGAAGCATCTACTGCTGCCCTTAAGTGGTTCGAGAAAGAAGGTAGAAATGCAATAGAAACGTTTCCCAAGACAAGTGAAGAGATGTCCGTCAAGTTGGAAGAAACTTCACGTTTGCTGACGAATTATAATGAGAATAACGAAAAATTATTCCGTACTTCCAGAATCGCGATAGAAGCCATCACCAAGGAAAACATGACTGCACAACGCACAAGATTAGATACTTCGCTTGAAGATGCCACTCAAAACACTGCTAATGCATACAGAACCGCCGATACCGTTCCACAGTTGATTAGAGACGTTCAAATCTCACACAATACCGTTGTTGCACAAGAAAGGGCAGCAGCAGAAGAGCGCGTGCAAAAGGAAGCAAAAGAAAAGCTCGCGTTACAAGAAAAGCTCGCGCTACAAGAAAAGGAAGCAAAAGAAAAGGAAGTAAAAGAAAAGGAAGCAAAAGAAAAGAAAGCAGAAGAAGAGCGCGTGCTAAAGGAAGCAGAAGAGAAGGAACGGCGCAAAAAGGCCAGCTTAGGCAGTACCGCAGTGCTAGGAGAAGTTCTTCTGCGCAGTATAGACGAAATGAAAAGCACAGACGCGTTGGTGGCAGGTGCAAGGAAGCAGCTCGTTGAAGAAGCTGAACTGATCGGACGGTTGGTAGACCAAACTACTGGGGCAGATAAAGTCAAGAAATTTCCGCTCGTGGCACGCTACATAGAACGCGCAAGAAAGTACATCCAAATCGACAATGCTATGCGTGGACTGGAATCTGAAGACCCGCGCTTAGATTTGGCGGATCCCGCGTTATGGAAAACGGTCTCCAAAACAAAAGATGCGCGCCTGATGCACCGCTATGCATTCG
>SDBS01005439.1_pt1 | contig 12414 bp, 7 predicted proteins | sample 2277091 | NCBI WGS metagenome assembly SDBS01 (sample SAMN10404972, study PRJNA504765) | marine sediment metagenome | isolation source: marine sediment core GS10_PC15, 163 cmbsf | place: Arctic Ocean: Southern Knipovich Ridge | collected 2010 | reverse complement strand
GCAGCCGAAGCCGCCCTGGACTTTTGTCGAACAATTGCGAAAACAGTACGAGGTTGTCAGTGTCCCCGCAGACGTCAATGACATTAACGATATTGACATTCTGTTGGTTATTCACCCGAAAGATCTGCCGGAACAGACGTTGTTCGCAATAGACCAGTTTGTGCTGAAAGGCGGCAGGATGATCGTGTTCGTTGACCCTCATTGCTTTGCGGATAGACCAAACCAGAGGATGATGCAGATGGGAATGCAGGTTTCGCGCAGCTCGGAGCTGAACTCACTTCTGAAGACATGGGGCATTGAGATGCCTGTGAACACTTTTGCCGGTGACAGAAACCTGGCGTCGATGGCTTCAATTCGTGCCAATCAGAGACCGGAGCGGATAATCGGTTATCTTAATCTGACCCCGGAAGGAAAATGCTTCGACACCGGCAATGTTATTACAGCCCAGCTTAACCAGGTAAGGCTTCTATTCTCAGGTGTGCTTAGGGAAGTTGCGGACCCAAATGAGGCAGCCGATATTAAGCGGATGCCGCTTATTACGACGACCAATAGTGGCAATCGCTTTTTGATAAGCAACGCGTATGAACTGATGATAATAGACCCATCAAAGCTTATGAGTAAATTTGTCGAGGGTGATAAGCCGGTTGCGATGGGTTATCTGATAACCGGCCGCCTTAAGAGCAGTTTCCCCGATGGTATTGAGGTAGAGGTTGAGGCCGACGAGGAGTCTTCGGACGAAACCACAGACCCTAATGATGTTAAGAAGATAAAAAAGCAGATTAAAGGTCTGACAGAAGCCCAGGAGGATTGTGCAGTGGTGGTTTTTGCAGATGTTGACTTTATAAGCGATTCGATAGCGTACCAGAATTCGTTCTTCGGCAAGATTGTTGTTGGAGATAATAGTGCTTTAGTACTGAACACCATTGATGATTTGAGCGGGTCGAGCGATTTGGTTTCAATCAGGTCGAGAGGAAACTTCAAGAGGCCATTTGTTGTTGTCGATGAAATTGAAAGGCAGGCGGAAGAGGAAACTCGCGAAGAAGTGGCGAAGATTAACGCGCAAATTGTAGGTTTCCAGAGCGAGCTGCAATCTATTTTAGCATCAGCCAAGAAAGGCCAGGAAGAGGTTATCGGCAGCTCGATACTGAAGAAGCAACGAGAAATTGAATTGAAACAACGCGAGGCACAGCGTCAATTGAATGAGGTGAAATTGACAAGACGTGAACGAATCGAACGTTTAGGTAATAGACTTCGAGGTTTTAATATGCTGATGGCGCCGGTGGTTATTCTGGTAATTGCTATTGTGTTGGGAATCCGCCGCAGTGTAAGAAAGAGACATTATATCAGTCATGCAAGTGATGCTTGAGGAAAAGCACGAAACTCGACCCAGCAACGCTGGGTTTGGATCAATACCCGCCGCTGGCGGGTCGAATTTCGGATTTAAGTAATAAAACAGGAGTTTAATAGATGAGTGACAGGAAACTGACAATATTAGGTATTGTAGCGGTTTTTATGGTGATATGGGCAGTGGTTCAGTCCCGTGTTTCAAACAGGCCGAAGGTTGGAACGGACAGGCCGGCTTATCTTCTCCGGGGACTCGACCCGGCTGATATAGACAGTATCATTTTGAAGACAACTGAAGAAACGGTAACCCTTAAGCGTCAGCAAGGGGGTTTTGTTGTTGTTAATAAGGACAATTATCCCGCCAAGACAAGTGAAATAAATAATTTGATTACCAAGATACTGGAGATTCAGACGTTACAATTTGTTACAGACAAGGTTTCAAATCACGAAGACCTTGGAGTAACAGAGGAAGAAGCTAATACCGTAGTAAAATTTTTCAAGACGGATTCATCGCTGCTTACAGGAGTTATCGCGGGTAATGCCAAAGAGGTTGGCCAGGGTACTTATGTAAGACTTGCTTCAAATGATAAGGTTTATGTGGCGCCAAGTCTGCCGTGGCTCGGTGGTACGGCGATGAGTTACGTCGAGCAGGAGCTTATTTCAGTAGAGCGCGAGGATATTGTGTCCGTAAGGGTTGGTACTGCGGGTGGTGAATATACGCTGAAAACAACAGATGACGGCGAAGGCGTTATACTGGAGAATATTCCCGCCGGTAAAAAGTTTAAGACTAATGATGGTGATAGTGTCTTTACTGCTTTAACGAGTTTGAGATGTGATGACGTTACGAAAAGTTCTGGCGATTTGACCTTTGATAAACAATTTATTTGCAGGCTGAAGGACTCGACTGTTTATACCCTAAAGATAGCTCTAAAGGATGATAAGACCTATGTCACTTGTGAAGTAGAGTTTACGGACAAAACGCCTGTAATGATAAGTACTAAAGCTGAGCCGGAAGAAGAGCTGAAGAAGAAAGAGGCCAAACTTTTTGCCCAGGAAAATGCGATAATATTCACCCAAAAACATCAGGGATGGGTTTACGAAATAGCTGAGTGGAAGGCGAAAAATCTGATTAAGGAACTTTCAGATTTAATCGAGGACGAAGAGAAACCCAAAGAAGAAGACAAAGTCGAGGACCCCAATACTATAAAGCCCGACGAGACTGCTGTGCCACCAATCGAGGAACCTAATGCGGTCGAGTCTGAATCGCAGGATGTTCAATAGTAAAATCTGTCCGGCACCAAAACGGTGTGAGCCGAAGCTCTTTTGGCACCGAACAAATTGGGAAAAGTCATTTGGAGGTTGGTTCTTTGAGCCAGATTACCCGAAGGCAGTTTCTAAAGCGCAGCATCCACCTTGGGCGGACTCTGAGTGCGGTGGTGGCTGTGCCGTACGTCGTTCCATCATCGGTGCTGGGTAAGGACGGCTCTGTTGCACCGAGCGAACGAATAACTCTCGGTTCGATCGGCTGTGGTAAGCGCGGCCTGTATGATCTGACACACTTTCTCAGCGAGCCTGATGCGCAGTGTCTGGCGGTATGCGATTGTTGGGAATCTCGACGCGAGAAGGCAAAGTCCATCGTAGATAAACACCACGACAACACCGACTGCACGGCGCATCGTTTTCATGAAGAGTTGCTCGCCCGCGAGGACATCGACGCCGTTTTGATTGCCACAGGGGATCGCTGGCACGCCGTGATGAGCATCCTTGCCGCCCGGACTGGAAAGGATATCTACTGCGAGAAACCGTATTGCCTAACCATTACCGAAGGCCGAATGCTTGTCGAGACAACCAGGCGATTCGGTACCATCTGGCAATGCGGCATGCAGCGACGGTCGAATCGCTCCTATGCATTTGTTGTCGATGCCGTTCGCAGGGAAGCAATCGGAAGGCTTCACACTATCACTACATCCTTCGGAGGTTGGGGCGGCAACGGCGTCGCGAGGCCCAAACCCATTCCAGCAGGATTCGATTATGACCGGTGGCTCGGACAGGCTCCGTGGGCCCCATACTCTCCCGTACGTGTGGACCTGTGGCGAAATCACTGGGATACTGGTGCAGGTCCAATAGCTGATATGGGACCGCATTTTTTTGATATTGCCCAGTGGGCCCACGACACTGAACACAGCGGACCAGTTGAGTTTGAAGGACAAGGCCAATTCCCAACTGACGGCTTTGCCAATGTTCCGTTTAAGGTCAACGTGCAGGCACGATATTCCGATGGTGTGCTGATCCGAATGAACTCTGACACTAAGGGTGTTCGATTCAATGGCGATAAAGGCTGGATTCATATCGATGATTTTGGAAACATCACACCCAGGAAAATGCTGGCAGACTGGAATGTTTCCGGCATTGGCTATAAGTACATGGCCGGACACATTCGCAATTTCCTGGACTGTGTCCGCTCCAGACAACAACCTGCGTCGCACCCGGAGATTTCCCATCGCTCTCACACAATCGCCCATTGCGCCAATATCTGCCTACGGCTTGGTCGAAAATTGCGATGGAATCCCCAAGCCGAACGATTCGTTCATGACGAATATGCCAATCGCATGCTTGCCCGAACAATGCGAATTCCCTGGGGAACGTGAAAACAAAAACTCCGACTACGGACGTAATATGAAATGGAATACTAAAACCGAACGTTTCATCAATGACCCTGAGGCTGACAAGATGATATCAAGGCCGATGCGAAGACCGTGGCACTTATGACTGCTCAGTTAGAAACATCCCCAAACAAGCCTTCGATTAACTCAGGCCAGAATTTGAGGGTGCCACCCCAGGTTTTATTTAACATAGAACTCAATAACTCAGAAAGGAAGAACGAGATATGAACATACGCAATTACATTTATCGCAGCTATTTTATTGGTCTGGCTCTGCTCGTAGTAATGCCGGCGCTGTCGAGATGTTCGGCAAGCGTGAAGTCGCAAAAGCCGGTAAGGTTTGTTGCACACCGCATCGGGCAATTCCGCAGTGAGGCCTGCTGTGTTGGTGATTTTAACAATGACGGAAGGCTGGATATTTTGGCTGGGCCCTACTGGTATGAGGCGCCGGACTGGAAAGCCCACCAATTTCGAGCTTTGAAGGGCAAAGTCGATGAAAAGGGCAGGACCTACAGTGTTAACGAAAAAGGCATTGGATACTGGGATGATTTTATGAACGTGCCATTGGATGTCGATGGGGACGGGCTGCTGGATGTTGTAACGTGTAGTTGGTTCAGCAAACAAATTGACTGGTATCGGAACACCGGAGCGACCGGAGGAGAATGGCCGATGACCATCGGCGAGAAGAATGGTAACTACGAGTGCGGAGAGCTGTGGGATATTGATGGTGATGGTAAAAAGCTCGAGATTCTGCCCGACACTAAAGATACCAAGTGGTACGAGGTTGGTATTAAGGCCAACGGCAAACGTGGCTTGATTAAACACGAAGTCAGCCAGAATGAAAAACCTTTCGGCGGAGGGGTTGGGGACATTAACGGTGATGGTCGTCCGGATATTCTGCGTCCGGATGCCTGGTATGAGGCACCGGCCGGCCCGCGCAACGGCCAATGGAAAGAACACCCTCTGGCAATCGGTAGCCTGGCTGAAGGCCAGGCGGAACATACGCCCCAAATATGGGTTTATGATGTTGACGAGGATGGACTGAATGATATCGTTACCAGCTCGGCGCACAAGCACGGAATCTTCTGGTATAAGCAGATAAGAAAACGGTCGAAAATATCGTGGAAACAACACGTGATTGACAAGTCGTGGTCTCAGGCTCACAGCATAACGTTAGCAGACCTTGATGAGGATGGCGACCTCGACCTTGTTACGGGAAAACGATTTCTCGCCCACAATGGCAATGACCCGGATGCCCGTTCTCCTTTGGGTGTGTACTGGTACGAGCTGAAACGCGGGGCTGCTGTGGAATGGATTAAACACATTATTTCTTACGATGAGGGCATCGGCTCAGGCTTGAGTATTCCCGTAGTTGATATGGATGGGGACGGAGACCTTGATATTGTGGTGACAGGCAAATGGGGTGGCCCTGTTTATTTTGAGAATAAAAGCAAATCTAAATGATAGCCGAAAGATGAAACAATGAGAATTTCCGCAAAGGTACTTATCGCTCTATTGCTGGTATGGTTGTGCGTGAATTCGGTGCTAAGTAGAGCTACAGGGACTGTTAGTAAAAAAACGGAGATTGATAAGAAACTGGCGGCGATTGTTAACTACGAACGCGGGATGAGCAGAGAGCCGCTTATCGCTGTGGAAAAACTAATTCGGGAATCACAAAACCGGCCCGAACAACGTAAATACATCGAGCTACGATTGGCTGAATTGCTTTCTGAATCTACTTTGGAATGTAAGTCTTTCATCTGCAGGCAGCTTTGGTTTATCGGTACTGCTGATTCGGTGCCTGCAATTGCTAAACTGCTGATGGACGAGGAGACTGCGGACATGGCCTGCTATGCAATCGGGCAGAATCCGAGCAAGGAGGCCGGGAAGGCACTGCGCGAGGCGCTGGACAAAGTTTCACCGAAAGTGCAGATTCGCATTATAAATCTGTTGGGCGACCGGCGTGATGACCAAAGCGTCGAAGCAATTGGTAAGCTTGTGTTTGGAGCAGAGAGGGAAGTTGGCGAAGCTGCGGTTGCGGCGCTGGGAAAAATCGGTGGTTCAAAGGCGAGAAAATTATTAGTCGAAGGCAGAGCCAAAGGTGATTCGGAACTGCGATTCGCAGCGACTGATGCGTACCTGCGATGTGCCGAAGACCTCGTGGCTGAGGGTAAAACAAAGCAAGCGACCGTGATCTACAAGGAATTGGTAAGCAAAAACGAAACTCCAATTATTCGAAGTGCGGCCATCAAGGGTTTGGCCGACGTTGGCGGGCAGGAGACAGTGTCGTTAGTGATTGCGGCTCTGCGGGATGAAAACAGGATGGTGCGGACTACGGCCAGAAGCTGCGTTCGGACGATGAAGGGACAGGGTGTTACCGAACTGTTTGCAAACGAATTGCCAGAGACGTTACCTGATGAACAGGTGCTTCTGATAGGTGCTCTTGCCGACCGGGGTGATGCTGCTGCACTGCCTGCGATAAAAGCAGCGGCCAAAAGTACGAATGCCGAGGTCAGAAAAGCAGCATTGCAAGCCGTTGGAAAACTCGGTGATGCTTCCTTTGTAGGGTATCTGGTCAAGGTCGCCACGGAGGGGATGAGTTCCGAGGAAAAAAGCACGGCAGTAAATAGTCTGAAGCTGCTTCAGGGCAGCAGAGTTGATGATACAATAGTAAAAAGCATGCAGAATTCGCAGCCGAGTGTGCGTTCTCAATTAATTCAGGTACTATTCGAGCGTAATGCGGTTGGTACAGTCCCGGCCCTGTTAGACGAGGCGGTAAATCCGGATAGGAAGGTCCGTAAAGCAGCGTTTAAGGCTTTGGGCAGGCTTGCAGGCGAGAAAGATTTGCCATCGCTGGTAAAACTTCTTGTGAACCCCGTTAGAGGCCCGAAAGGAAAAGGCTCTAACGGGGTGAAGCTGGAAGATGACAGTAGTCGCAGCCAAGCCGAGCGAGCTGTTGTAACGGTTTCGCGTAAGATTGGTGAGACGAGTAAGCAGGCTGATGCTGTATTGGCTGGGCTGCGTAGCGAGAAGCGTGTGGCTGTCAGATGTTCGCTGCTGCGGGCGCTTGGCGGTATCGCAAACAATAATGCACTGAGAACACTGGAGGATGCCTCAAAAGAGACGAATCCTGCTGTGCGGGATACGGCCGTTCGCACATTGGCCAAATGGCCAAACGCGACGGCTGCAGAAGTTCTGCTGGAAATTTACAGTCGAAGACCCCTTCTAACAGGGGGTAACACGCAAAACCGAATACATCGGCTGCTATCGCTTCGAGGCTTTGTTCGCTTGTTGGCTCTACCAGCCGAGGAGCGTCCGGTTGAGAAAACGCTGGAGATGTGTCGGCAGGCGATGCACCAGGCCCACGGTCCGGCGGAGCAAAAACTTGTGCTCTCAGGTTTATCAAACGTCAGCGACCCAGGAGCTCTGTCAATGGTCGAACCGTTCCTGCAAGTCGAAACAGTTAAGGCAGAGGCAGCGACGGCTGCGATAAAGATAGCTGGTGCAATTATGGAAACTCACCGTGACCAGGCTATGATGGCAATGAACAAATTGCTCGCTGTCTCGAAAGACCAAAACTTGCGCAAGCAGGCCGAAGATATTGTCCGGAAGAGTAAAAATCTAGAAACCAAGACACACCCATAAGAATAATAATCGATTGTTTTTTTTACTCCGCCTTGGGCGGACTTACACTCCCGACTCCGTCTTAGAGTCACCGTAACAGTAGGAAAGTATTTTTTTCATTGACTCACAGCTTAGAAAACATATAATATTATTGTACTTTTGGAACTCTTTGTACGAAAGGAGAGTTATGAGCATATGCAAACGGAGAGGATTTACCTTGATAGAACTTTTAGTGGTGATTGCTATCATTGCGCTACTGATGGCGATATTAATGCCTGCTCTACAGCGGGCGAGGAAACAGGCCAAGAATGTCCAGTGCAGAAGTAATATGCGTCAGATCGGTCTGGCAGCCAATTTATATGCCGAGGATTATGAATTGCTCGTTCCGCGGGGCAAGGCAGGCGGCACAGGCGGGGCCTGGTACCAACTTTTTATGCCCCTTTTAGCCCAGAAGCCTATCGGCAACGATTACCGTACAGTAGATATATATCGCTGTCCCAGCTATCCTGATAAAGAGCAAACCATTTGCTACGTTGTCAACGGCTGGGACTTTAGAGATAAAAATGACATGGAGGGTAACGAGATATTAATACCGACCAAGTTAACCACCTGCACCAATCGAGCACGTACTATTTATCTCACCGATAATGAGGATGGTTCGTGGCGACACATAATCAGAAAGGCCGACGACCCGGGAAATAATCGATGCGATGTGTGGACCCCGGGACATCTGCCAACCTCTGATAGTCAAGATGTAACCAGAGGCAGGCGGATTGCGAGAGCTCGACATAGAAGAGGCAGTAATGTACTGTTTCTTGACTGGCATGCCGAATGGCTGGCTCCTGAGGATGTAACGATAGACCTTTGGAGATTTAAGAAATAGTGTATTGACCCTGACAGTCGATGTTGTTTTCGGCAAGACGGTCTTCGCGGTTAGTACGGTTCTAACTGCGTTTATGTTGGGTTTGAAATTGGGTTTGTTTGGGTTTGTTTTTTTGGGGCCTGAGGGTAGTTCATTTTCATAATCCTCTATAACATATAAGTTTACGTTCATTTTGGGCCTTTTGGAGATTGGGTTTGAATTGGGTTTGTTTTTTCGGACTGCGAAATCATCTTTTTTTATGTAATCCTTTGTTAAAGTTAAGTTTACATTCATTTTGGCTTTTCGGAGATTGGGTTTGTTTTGCATAAACAAGGGTTGATTTGTAGAGAACTCTCTACAGATGTAGAGGGGCGAGGGGGTGAAGAGTGAGCTAAAGTGCCTAAAGAGAGCTAAAGTTAGATTCTCGATGCTTGTAAATGGTTCATAGTTCATGGTTCATGGTTCATAGTTTCCGCCATACGACGGCGGATCTGCGACATTGTTTAATTGTCTGGGCCTTCTGGGCTGGCTGGGCCTTATGGGCACGTAAATAATTGGCTGCTTTTTGCCGGAGGCGAAAAAAGTGGCCCCCGGCCCCCTGTTATAGGCCAAGGTAGTGGTTCTCTGGGATAAACTCCAAAGCAAGTAAGCACACACTGGGGGTAAAATCAGGGAGTAAAAAAACACTCCCTCTATAATTAGAGCTATCTGCACTTTTGATGCGAAAAAAGTACTCGAATCGAGATTCGGGATTCTCGTAACTCGATGCCGGCAAGGCAGTTAAAAAATATATGAAAAATTTGATTTTTGCTCGAAGGTATCAGCGTTTTTGATTGAAAAAACGTGGATATTTTACCTATTTTAACGCAAAAAACCACAGATTTCACCCCAGTGAGATAACGCTTTGCTATCTCACGGGGCAAGCTGACTTCACAGGTTTTTATGGTGGACAGGTGGGGTGTGGATTGGTAGATTGGGGGCTTACAGGACGCAGAAATCAGGGAGACGCACTAGATGAAAAATCCGGCTGACCTCATTTTGAACTGACGGGGCGCCTGGAGAATTGTTTAATAGCTATGATATTGAAGTTGTGAAATTATAATGCGAGGTGCTATTTTATGGAGTTAGTTTCAATTACGGTTCGTAATTTTCGAAGTATCACCGAAGCAAACAAGTTACACCTTAAGCGATCAACGGTGTTATTGGGACCTAACAATGAGGGAAAATCGAACATATTGAGAGCTCTTGTTGCGGGCTTGACGTATTTAACTATATATGGCAAAAGGTTTCGTAGATTTAGAAAAAAACCTATCCCTTCATTTGTATTGAGAAAGATATATAACTGGGATCGTGACATTCCGGTACATATGAAAAAAAGTGTGAAAAGCAAAACTGACATTTTGCTGGAGTTTATGTTGACTAACGAGGAGATTGAAGAGTTCAGACTAAACGTTGGTAGCAACCTAAATGGAAATCTACCAATTGAGGTGTCGTTTGGAAAAAATGATGTAAAAGTAACAGTAAGAAAGAGAGGGCGTGGTGGACCAGCCTTGTCAAAGAAGTCGGCAAGAATTGCAAGATTTGTAAGTAGGCGGTTTGAATTTCAATATATTCCAGCCATTCGAACTGCGGAGTCGGCCCAGAAGATCGTGGAACAAATAGTTGCGAGGGAGCTTGAAGCAGTAGAAGATGACCCAAAATTTGCGAAGGCCCTAAAGCAAATAGAGGACATTCAAAGGCCGATCCTAGAGGAAATTTCGTATGGCATACAGAATACGTTGGGGAGATTCCTTCCAGATATTAAGTATGTAAAGGTAGACATCGAAGAAGAAGAACGCTATGAAGCGTTAAGAAGGCACTGCAGTATAGTAATTGATGATGGCACGCCGACCAAATTGCAATACAAAGGTGACGGTGTACAGAGTCTGGCTGCCTTAGGTATAATGCGTCATGCGTCGGACAAAAGAACTAAGAATAAGAATCTGATCCTTGCGATTGAGGAGCCAGAATCTCACTTGCATCCCGCGGCGATTCACGAGTTACGAGATGTGCTGTCGGATCTTTCAAAATCCTGTCAGGTGTTTATTACAACGCATTGTCCATTGTTTGTGGACCGAACGAATGTAAAGTCGAATATCATTGTGGCAAAGAAAAAGGCTCAACCAGCGAAAGATATAGAGGCGATTCGCAAAGCACTTGGGGTTAAAGCCTCCGACAACCTTAGGCACGCGGAATTTGTGATAATTGTTGAAGGGGAGGATGATAGGATTGCTTTGCAATCGCTGTTATCTTATCATTCGAAGAAACTTGGCAAGGCATTATATGAGAACACAATTGCGATTGATACATTGGGAGGGGCAAGTAACCTCTCTTACAAGGCTGGACTTGTGCGAGACGCATTGTGTTCTTTTTGTTGTTTCTTGGATAATGATAATGAAGCTCATAGAGCCGCCGATAAAGCCATCAATAACGGGTTGTTGAAGGTGGCAGACATAAAATATGCCATCTTGCCAGGTCTGAGAGAGTCTGAGATAGAAGATCTCTACAACGTGAGCTTATATGAGAACTTTGTGTTTAACAAATATGGGGTTTCGCTAAAAGACCCGAAGTTCAAGATAAGAAGAAAATGGAGTGAAAGGATAGCTGAGACTTTCAGGCATCAAGGACACCGGTTTGGTGACAAAACTGAGAAAGAAATAAAGATGGGAGTTGCGGAGCTTGTTGCTTCAAGTCCAGAAAAAGCTCTAAATGGCAAAATTCGATCGCCATTTGATGCGTTAGTGGTGTTTCTTGAGATTAGACTTTGAGAATTGTGGATGCCAAGGTAACTTATTTTGTGACAAAACTTAAGCCATCCATCTATTAAAGGCTTTGGCGAGTGCACAGAAAACGTAGAATGTTTCTAATAAAAGAAACGAGGATATAAAACAATGAGTGACAAGGAAAAACGCATTACTGCATTACCGGGATTGGCCGGTATTGGGGCGTCGTCGTTCCGACGACGGCTAAACAAGGACCCCGCAATCAATTGCGGAGGAAAGAAAACCCCCAGTAAAACTTGGGGCTAAACAGTATTGAGATTGCTTCGGCCTAAAAGGTAGGCCTCCTAATGAACTAAGCAATATCATTCGGCACGATGTTATCTGTAATTGTTGTAATAGAATGATGTTATCGTAATTCAGCCAATATCTTAGTTTATTTTACATTCATCCTGAGAATCCGGTGAGGTGCTCGCAATGACAATTTATTTTGGATTCCTGCCCATTAAGGAGAACGTGAAATGTCAAATGTTTATGTCGGGGTCAATATGGAGTTTGTGCGGCACGCCGACAAGTCGTTTGAGTGGGGTGTGGAAAAGGCGGCGGAGTTAGGCTATGAATACGTAGAGCCGATGGTGCACTGGGGGCGGGAGCTGTTGAGTGAGGCGGGATATTTTCATAGTGTATCTATGTTAGATGATCCGTACCGGATTAAACGAGCGTGTGAAAAAGCCGGTATTAAACTCTCCGGCCTTTCGGCGCATACGCCATTGTGTAAACCGGAAATTAGTACGGAGTATCTTAAGCAGGCAATTCGTTTCGCTGTTGAATGTGGTGCGCCGGTGGTGAATACCGATGAAGGGCCTAAACCTTCGTGGACGACAGAGGAAGAAGACCACGTTCTGATGCGGTATGTGTTGAAAGAAGCAGCGGCGGTTGCAGAAGCACGCGGGATACTGATTGGCCTTGAGCCGCACCAGCAGTACAGCCAGCATCCTGAGGGCCTTGACAAGATTTATGAGCTGGTTGATTCAAAAGCTATCGGAATCAACTTCGATACCGGCAACAGTTACCTGTCCGGTCACGACCCAATTGAGTGGCTTAAGCGGGTAAAAGATAGGTTGGTGCACCTACACGCCAAGGATATTTCGGTACAGCAATCG
>SDBS01005437.1_pt1 | contig 12416 bp, 10 predicted proteins | sample 2277091 | NCBI WGS metagenome assembly SDBS01 (sample SAMN10404972, study PRJNA504765) | marine sediment metagenome | isolation source: marine sediment core GS10_PC15, 163 cmbsf | place: Arctic Ocean: Southern Knipovich Ridge | collected 2010 | reverse complement strand
ATGGTACCTGAGAGAATATTCTTAAGGAATGTACTGCGAGTATAGAGGATTGAATGTACAATCCCGGACTCGAGAAACGAATAAAGCAGATTTTAGATTATGCTTTTAAATATTATTGGACAGCAACGGTTATATGTTATAAACTTTTTTTATTTTCAGTTGTAAAGGATAGATCATATCCCTTAAAAGGAGAGACCATTATGGTAGATTTTGATAAGGCTAATAATCAGGCTTTGAAAAAACTCCTTGAGTCGAGGCCGTTATGGGTTGATATTGAAAAAGCAATTGATATTATCCCGGGAATGAAAAAAAACCTGATCCTCCATGCGGGACCGCCGGTAACCTGGGAGCGCATGTGCGGGCCGCAGCGCGGTGCGGTAATCGGCGCTTTAATGTATGAGGGATTAGCCAAAACCCCGGAAGAATCTGAAAAGCTTGCCGCCTCCGGAGAGATTGAATTTTCACCCTGCCATCATCACCAGACCGTAGGTCCTATGGCCGGTATTGTTTCCGCTTCCATGCCGGTAATAGTCACTGAAAATGAGACTTTCGGAAATCAAGCCTTTAATACCTTGAATGAAGGAATAGGCAAGGTATTAAGAATGGGCGCCTACTCACCGGAGGTGCTTAAACGGCTGAAATGGCTAGAAAATGTAATGGCTCCGGTTCTTAAGCGGGCAATCAAGAAAATGGGAAAAACAGACCTGAAGAGTATAATGGCCCAGGCCCTGCACATGGGCGATGAGCTTCATAACCGCAGCCGGGCAGCCTCCTACATCCTCTTTACCAAAACAGCCCCCTATATTGTGGAAACAATGAAGAATCTCCAGGAGGCAAATGAGGTCTTAAAATTTATGGAGAGCAATATCCATACCTTTTTGGGCTTTGCCATGTCCGGCGCCAAGGCAAGCCTCGATGCTGCTAAAAATATTGAGGGCTGCTCCATGGTTACGGTTATGGCACGTAATGGCACGGATTTCGGCATTCAGGTATCCGGCACAGGCGACCGGTGGTTCACTGTAACGGCCCCGGTGCCTGATGTTCTCCTCTTTCCCGGATTTACCAAAGATGACGTGAATCCTGATATTGGTGACAGCGCAATTATGGAAACCTATGGACTCGGTGGTTTTGCCATAGCGGCGGCGCCGGCAATAATTCAGTTTGTAGGCGGAGATGTTAAAGAATCGGTAAGAAGGACGCTGGCCATGTATGAAATAGCTGTGGGAGAGAACGATGCCTACAATATTCCCTTTCTCGATTTCAGAGGAACGCCCACAGGAATAGATATAAGAAAGGTTATTGAAAAGAATATACCGCCCTTCATTGATACCGGTGTAGCCCACAGGAAACCGGGAATAGGGCAGGTAGGCGCCGGGCTGGTGGATGCACCCATGAAGCTCTTTGAGCAGGCCCTGCTTGCATTTGGGGAAAAATATATTTCGTAATATGACAGTATGCCGTACAGGAAAGGAGCAAAGGAGTAATGAAAAACCAGGAATTTATTGATCTGTTAGCCAGGACAAGAATGTATGATCTGACTCAACCTTTGAGCATCTACACACCTCCCTGGCCTGGTGACAAAGCGTTGGAAGTTCATTTTTTCAAGAGGGTAACCGGCGCTTACGGCGGCGGACAGGGGGCAAACGGCCAGATACTGAATTGGAGCAATACCACCGGTACCCACCTGGTCGGTGAGAAGAGCTTTCACTCCGGCGCACGGGCAATCAGTGATATCCCCTTAAAAGAGCTGGCCGGGCAGGGCGTGGTGGCTGATATTTCAGGGCAGGTTTCCGATTACAGCCTCTATTCACCGGAAATGATCATGAAAGTCGCAGAGGTAATAGAGGGTGATATCCTGCTCATCAATACCGGATATCACAAGTATTCCTGGGAGAAACCTGATTCCAGTGAGTTCGGCTATTTGGTGAAACATCCCGGCCCCTCTCCCGATTTTTTCGACTGGGCCATCAAGATGAAGCTGAAATGGGTCGGTATTGACTGCGGTTCCATTGAGCACCCCATGAACACCCCTATACGCTATATGCATCAGTCGGAATTTGAAAAGGCAGAAGAAAAACTGAAAAAGGAACATGGCAAGAGCTGGGATGAGATGTTCCCGCCCGAGGATTATTATGAGCTGATGCACATCAAGGTGCCTGATGCTCATCTGGTGTTTGTAGAGAGCATTGGCGGAGATATTGATGAGCTGAAAAAACAGAGAGTCTGGTTAAGCGCCGAGGCCATACCCTTTATGGAAACAGAGGCGGCGTGGGCGCGAATTGTTGCATACGTTTCTCCTGAAGGTATGAATGAAGATGATTTTTTCGCTGTATTGGAAGGAGCAGAAAAGTATGACCTGACCCTTCCCTTCAGTGTGCAGACTCCTCAATGGCTCAACTATGTGCCATTGAGTGTCAGCTACCACAAGCGGGTGGGCGGACAGCAGTTCGGCATGGGCAGGAACGGCTCTATCTGCAATGCCAGTATCCATTTGGCAACTCACATGGATGGCGAGATACACTTCTATCCTGCCGGCCGCAGAATCGGCCAGGTTCCTTTGGAGGAATGGGTCGGCGCCGGGGTCATTGCCGATATTTCAGAGGTGGTGAGCAACTCCAGCGTTTATACGCCGGCAATGATCGAGAAGGTAGTTGACATTCGCCGGGGTGATATCCTGATCATAAATACGGGGTGGCATAAATATGGCTGGAACAGTCCGGAATCTGATGAATTCCGCTATATGGTAAAACACCCCGGACCCTCGCCGGATTTTGCCCAGTGGTCAAAGGATATGAAGATTAAATGGATAGGTGTCGACTGTGTGAGCGCCGACCATCCCATGAACACGATTATGCGTATCTGGCATCCCAAGACCTTTGCCGAGGCGGATTCAAAGCTCAAGCGTGACTTCGGCAAAGACTGGGATGAAATGTATCCCCTGGACAAGTACTACCAGGACATGCATCTCAACCTCTTTCCCCATGGCATTGTTCATGCGGAAAACCTGGGGGGAGATATGTCCATGCTGCCCAGCGGCCGCTATTACCTGGGCGCTTTCCTGGCCAGGGCAATGGAAGCGGAATCAATGTGGGGCCGCTTTATAGCCTGGAAGTATCCTGAGTAAATAGATATTGGCTTATAACGCTTTTTAAAGCGCTGATTTGTTAGAAAAAGAGTGCGTAGCGCTCTAAAAATATAACTTCAACAGATGTTGGAGTTTATCAATCCATTGAGGAGGAAAAAATGAAAAACTGGAAGAAAGCAGCTATTGCTGTTCTTTTAATTCTGACAGTTTCTATGGTTGGTTTTGCCGGCGGCCAGGAGGAAAAGCCCGGTGAAGAGGTAGAAGAGGTAAAGGCAAAATACAGATTTGCAGCTCTCTTCCCTGGTTCAATCCAGGATGCTGATTATAACACCATCGGCTATATTGCCCTTCAGGATATCGGTAATAAGTATGGCCTGGCGACCGCCTATTCCGAGAAGGTTGCCGTACCCGATGCCGAGCGTGTACTGAAAGAGTATATCAATGAAGGCTTTAATCTGATCTGGGTACACGGCGCCCAGTTCAACGGCGCTGCCAACAAGATAGGTGACAGCTATCCGGATGTTACTTTTATAATCGAAGTGGATGACAAGCCTGCAGACTTGAAACCCAACTTTTGGTACATGGACCGGAATTTTTACACTGGTTTCTACGTTCTCGGCTGCCTGGCAGCTTTAAAAACTGAAAGCAATAAAATCGGTTATATCGGCGGCCTGGAACTTCCCTTTACCCGCGGCGAGCTGAATGCAGTGCAGCAGGGAATTGACGATATGAAGTCCAGCGCAAAGATTCAATACCTCTATCTTGGTGATTTTAATGATCCCCTTAAGACCAGGCAGGCGGCAGAGAGCCTTATTGCCAACGGTGTTGATGTAATTCTCAGCTCTGTAAACCTGGGCAATTACGGCCTCTATAATGCAGTAAAGGAGGCAGACAGTCCCGTTTTTATTACCACCAAGTATAGTGATAAAAAGGTGCATGCCCCGGATAATTACCTGACCTCTGATATCTTCGATTTTACTGTTCCTATTAATGCGATTGTCGGTAAGGTTCTTGGCGGCGAAAAAGGCGGTTTTACCCTGCTTGAGTATGGTAAGGGAAAAGCGCGCAGGGCACAATTCCCCATTTCCAATGTAAGTCAGGAGATCAGTGACAGGATTGAGCAGATCTTCGCAGATGTTGGTGCCGGAAAGATCTCAATAGTCAAGAATTTGGCAACCATTAACATCAAGTAGCAAAAATAGAGAAATACCTGTTCAGGGCTCCCTGCGGAGCCCTGACTAATCTTTTGGGTGGTGAAATGAGTAATGAATATTTAGTTGAATTAAAGGGAGTGGGCAAGACTTTCGGCAGTGTTGTAGCCCTGGATAATGTAGATTTCAGCGTGCGCAAAGGCGAAATCCAGGGTCTATTAGGTGAAAATGGCGCGGGTAAATCCACGCTTATGAATATCCTCTATGGGCTATACTCCCCGGATAAGGGTGATATTTTAATTGAAGGTCATAAAGTAAAGATCGCATCTCCCTATGATTCCATTAAACATGGTGTAGGTATGGTGCACCAGATCTCGACCCTTGTACCTGAGTTTACAGCCCTGGAAAATATATTTCTCGGCACCGAGGGCAATAAATATACTTTGCCGCTTAAAGAGGAAAGAAAAAAGATCGAGCAAACTTCCAGGGATTATGGTCTTGAATTTCCGCTGGATGTTAAAGTCCGTGAGCTGCCTGCAGGTGTAAAGCAGAAAATTGAGATTGTCAGAGCCCTGTACAAGGGGGCCGGGCTGATTATTCTGGATGAACCCACAACCTCTCTGGTGGAAAGTGAGTTTCAGCAGCTCCTTAAATCCCTGAAGTCCCTGGTGGGAAAGGGCGTTACCTTTGTTTTAATTACCCATAAGATCAAAGAAGTCATGGAGGCCTGCAGCTCGTTAACTGTTATGCGAAAAGGAAAGATTCAAGGAAGTCTGACTAAACAGGAGATGAGCAAGGAAAAGCTGGTGAAACTGATGTTCATGGAAAAGAACATAGAGGTAACTGAGAGCGCCCTGCCCAAAGTTGAGCTGCCCCCGGCGAAATTGAGTGGAAAACCCGTGTGTGAGCTGAAGAGGGTTTTTGTAGAGGGAGGAGAGAAGAGCCACGGCTTGAAAGATATTTCCCTTGCTGTTTACGGCGGTGAAATATTCGGAATAGCCTCTGTATCAGGAAATGGGGAACATGAACTGGCCACTACGATTATTAATCCCTCCATGCTTGCCCGGGGAGATATACTGGTAAGCGGTAAGAGTATAAAAAATCGTCCCACCCTGGATGTTTTTAAGGAGCGCGTTTCTTATACACCTGAAGATAGAATAAAAGAGGCTATTCTCCCGGACGGCAGTATTAAAGAGAATGTGCTTCTGGGTCATCATGCAGAGAAGAAATTCCTTAAAGGAAATATCTTTATCGATTGGGCCAAAGTAAAAACCGATGCCAAAAAGGTAATTAACGAATACAATGTCATGGCGCCCGATGAAGAAATTGAGATACGCCGGTTGTCTGGAGGAAATATACAACGGGTAATAATCGGCCGGGCCTTTGTCAGTCCAATTGATTTTTTAGTGACTCACAATCCCACTTCCGGACTTGATATTTTAACTGTAGAATTCATCTTCAATAAGCTGGTTGAAATAAGAAGTCAGGGAGGAGCCATTCTCTGGATCAATGAGGATCTTGATGAACTGATGATCTTAAGCGATAGGATCGGAGTGCTTAATAACGGTGAGCTTAAAGGAATATTTAAGCGCGAAGAGTTCGATAAATACAAAATTGGTCTGTTGATGATAGGGGGTTGAAGGGGTGCGGCTTAATAACGAGTCCTATAGGGAGCTGCTGCTAAAAGTAAAAAAAAGTATTATTGTCTACGGCGTTTCAATTATTATTTCCTTTGCCTTTATATCGGTGATCATTGGTTTGCTGGGTTTCAATATTCCAAGAGCGCTTCGGACCCTGGTAACTACATCCTTTAAATCCTCTTTCGGATTTGAGGAGACCATAAAAAAGACCATCCCCCTTATTTTTACTACCTATGCCTTTGCCATTCCCTTTATGATAAAATTTTTCAACATTGGCGGCTGGGGCCAGATGCTTTTTGGCGGTACAACGGCTGCTGTTGTGGGTTTGTCCCTGGCTGGTGTAGGCCTGCCGGGGATTATTATGATCCCCCTATTGCTTCTATCAGGAATTGTAGGCGGCGCTTTTTTTGGCTTTGTGCCGGGTTTCTTAAAGGCCAGGTATGATATTAATCCCATAATCTCGACCATTATGTTCAATTTTGTAGCTTACCTGCTGGTCAATTTTGTCTGTACCACTCATCCCTTTACCGCGCCCCTGGAGGGCCACCCCATGACCAATCCGCTTCCTGATTCCGGGCTTCTACCACCAATATGGGGGAGTATACCTTCCTCTATAATCTTTGCTTTACTGGCAATATTGGTAATGTATGTATTAATGAAGAAGACCCGCCTGGGCTATGAAATTACCGCGGTGGGCTACAACCTCTCTGCAGCTCAAACTTACGGCATAAATTTCTCAAAGACAATTATGATAACTTTTCTTTTAGGGGGGGCTCTGGCCGGATTGGGCGGGGCCCTGGAGGTTATGGCTATTCAGGGAAAATTGATTGAGGGTTTTGCCAAGACCAGCGGCGCCCAATATGGTGTATTCGGTATATTGACCTGCCTGGTAAGCGGGGGAAACCCACTGGGTATACCGGTGGCTGCCTTCTTTATGTCCGTACTCCTGGTAGGGGCGGATTCTCTTCAGCGTACCATGCAGCTACCCGTGGAGATGGTTTTTATAATGCAGGCGGTTATTGTACTGATTCTAGTTGTAATCAGAAAAAAAATGGAAGAGGGGAGGTAGCATGGATTTTTTGACCTCTTTTATCTCGCAGACTATAGTTTATGCCACTATCTATACCATGGCCAGCCTGGGAGTCCTTATTGCCGGGCGAACCGGTATTTTTAATGTTTCCGGGGAAGGAGTGATGCTGGCATCAGCCTCTTTCGGTTTTATAACCGCTTACTTAAGCGGCAGCTGGCTCATCGGTTTCCTGGCCGGCGCCTTAATGGGAATGGTTTTCGGGCTGCTTTTTATTTTCATCCATGAGACATTTAAAATTAATCAGTTTATTATTGGTATTTCCCTGGTAATTCTGGGAACGGGGCTTTCCGATTTTCTCTATAAAATAATAATCGGAGTACGTTTATCCGCCCCTCAAGCCCCGCCTGTGCCGCGTATCACTATACCCCTGATATCGAAAATCCCGATTATATCCGCCTTGTTTAACCAGGATATAATTGTTTATCTTATGTATGTTGTGGTAATTGTTTCCTACTGGTTCTTCTACCGGACAAAGATCGGATTAGAAACCAGGGCAATCGGTGAAAGCCCTAAAGCGGCTGATGTTGTAGGTATAGGCGTGATCAAAAGCAGGTATCTGGCTACTATAATCGGCTCTGCTTTAATCGGTATTTCCGGGGCTTATATCCCCATCCTGATAACCGGCACCTACTCTCCTGATCTTACCGCAGGCAGGGGATTCATGGCCGTAGGAATTGCTATTTTTTCCAGCTGGAAACCGCACAGAGCGTTGTTGGGCGGTTTTTTGTTTGCCGCAGTTGAGGTAATTGCCTTTAAACTGCAATTGCTGTCAACAAATATTCCCTACCAGTTTTTCCTGATGCTGCCATTTTTTTCCGTAATAATAATTATGATGATCTTCAAGAAACATATTGAGTTTCCCGGTTCAATCGGAAAACCTTACAGCAGGGAATAGCAGGGATTGAGGCTATGAACGGGGAGTATAATGGCTATGCCGGGCGGATAGCCTGGATTGATTTGCAGGGACGCAAAATAAAAATCAAACCCACCTCTGATATGTTCGCTCTAATCGGCGGAAGGGGCATAACCTCTGCCATTCTGCTGGATAATGCTGAGGCCCTGGTTATCGCTCCCGGGGCCTTAACCGGTACTTTTGCACCTACGGCCACCCGAACTTCGGTCGCTGCCAGAAATCAGATTACCGGGGGAATAGTATATTCCAGTATCGGCGGTCATTTCGGACCGGAAATGAAGTTCGCCGGTTTTGATGGATTGGTAATTATCGGAAGAGCTCCAGGCCCGGTTTATCTTTTTCTCCATAATGGAAGAGTTGATATTGTGGATGCCGGCCATTTATGGGGGAAAACTGTACATGAAACTGAAAAGCTCCTTAAGCAGGAAATAAATGATTCAAGAGTACGAAGCCTGGTTATCGGGCCGCCCGGGGAGAGGGGCGCAAAGATATCATGCATAATTTCCGACTCTGCGCATGCAGCCGGCTGGGGAGGCCTGGGTGCAGCAGCAGGATTGAAAAACCTGAAAGCCGTGGCTGCCCTGGGCAGCTTTGCTGTGGGAATTCATGACACGGATAGGTTTTTGCGTAAAGTAAAACAGGTGAGAAGAAAAATGGATTCTTCGGAGGTTTTAGCTGCTTTGACACGGGGTGGCACCCATGCCACCGCTGGTGTGGGGGGCTGGACGGGAAAGATACCCACCGCAGTGCGGAATCTTCAGGATGAATACTGGCCGGAAGAGAAGTCTAGCCTGCTAAAAGAGGAAGTCTTCAAGAAAAACTGGGAAACCGGAAGGGTTTCCGGCTTTTGCTGCCCCCTGGGCTGTACCCATTATTATTCAGCCGCAAGGGAGGGCGAAAAAATAAATGCCGAGGGTATGCATGCAAATTCAGTTAGGGGATTTGGATCCAACTGGGATATTACCGATCCCCTTATTGTCCTGAAGGTACATTCCATCTGCAGCGAGTATGGTCTTAATGTGGATGGCGTTTCCGCTGCTGTGGCCTGGGCCATGGAGTGCTTTGAAGAGGGATTGCTTACTGAAAAGGATACCGGGGGGATAAAACTTTGTTTCGGTGATGGCGAATCCGCTTTACAGGTTGTTGAGCAGATAGCCGCGGGCGTGGGCTTCGGCGCTCTTCTGGAAAAAGGAGTGGCTGAGGCTGCGCGCATTACGGGCAGAGGAACGGAAAAGCATGCGGTTACTATCAAGGGTACCGGTATTAATGAGCAGGGATTGCATACTCATCTGGCCTGGGCTTTGGGTATAGCTGTTTCCACCAGGGGCGGCGGCCACCTGGGCGGCTCGCCGCAAACAGAGAACAGGATGATCCCCAGAGAGATCGGTCAGCGGCTCTTCGGTGTAGCTGATGCCGGTGTTCCTGATAGCTGGCAGGGTAAGGGAAAGCTGGTGGCCTGGTATGAAGGCTATAAGTCTTTAGTGGATATGCTCGGTTTATGTTATTTCAGCTATGGCTGGTATAATATTGATATGGCTGATCCGGATGATCTGGCTGAGCTCTATTATTACGCTTCCGGGCTTGACTGTGATGGAGATGAATTGCTGCAGGCCGGCCGGCGAAATCATCTGCGTGAGAAGTATTTCAATATGATCCATACTGATTTTTCCAGGAAGGATGACACCCTGCCGGAGAGAGCTATGAAGATTCCGGTGAGCGGCGGGGAGTACAAGGGTAGATTGATCAAGCGGGAATATTTGGAGAAGATGCTTGATGAATATTACCTGAGCCTTGGCTGGGACTTGGCCACCGGGCTTCCCGGAAAGGAACTGTTGACGTCGGAAGGGATCATCGAGTGATAACCGGAGCTATTAAAGTAGATGTCAACAGGTGTACCGGCTGCAGGTACTGTGAAGTTGTATGCGGCTTTCATTTTACCGGAAAGAGTGACCCTGCTTCTGCAGCCATAACCATTAACCGTGATACTATCACAGGAGCCATTTCCTGGCAGGTTACAAAGAAGTGTAATCTCTGTGCTGAACTGAAATTACCGATCTGTATTGATTTTTGTTCCTTTAATGCCATCAATTTGTCGCCGGAATAGTCCGGCACATTTATATTCAGGTTATCTATCACTTATGTAAGGAGGATATTTTTGAAAAAGATTATTGTTGAGAAAGACTCCTATTACGATTCGGTATTCCTCATGCTGATCAATAGAGAGGTTAAGAAAATTGAGGGAGTCAAAGATGCCGTAGTTTCCATGGGCACGGAGATGAACATAGATCTATTAAAAGGAATCGGACTCTCTTCACCCGAGGTGGAAAATGCATCGGCTAATGATTTAATAATTGCTGTGGAGGCTGAAAGTGAAGAAACTGCAGCCAGGGCCTGTGACGCAGCCAATGACCTTTTAAAGAAAAAAAAGAGCGCTATGGAGGATGGCGGCGAATATAGGCCGGCAAGCCTGGAGACTGCTCTTAACATGATGGCTGATGCCAACCTGGCAATTATTTCGCTGCCGGGACAATATGCAGCGCGCGAGGTAAGAAAGGCCCTTGCCAGTGATCTCCATGTAATGCTTTTTTCGGATAATGTTTCGCTGGAAGATGAGATCGAGCTTAAGGAACTGGCCGTGGAAAAGGGGCTTTTAATGATGGGGCCAGACTGCGGTACCGCTATAATCAACCGTAAACCGCTCTGCTTTGCCAATGTGGTTAGAGATGGTGATATCGGTATTGTAGCGGCCTCGGGAACCGGACTGCAGGAGGTATTCTGCTGCATAGATAACCTGGGCAGCGGTGTAACCCAGGCAATAGGTACCGGCGGCAGAGACCTGAAAAATACCCGGGTCGGCGGTATGATGATGCTTTTGGGCATAGAAGCCTTGAAAAAAGATCCGCGCACAAAGGTGATCGTGGTAATTTCCAAACCTCCTGCACCTGAGGTGGCTGATAAAGTAATTGCGGCGCTCAGAGAGACGGGTAAGCCGGCAGTTATTCACTTCATCGGTCTTGAAGGTAAAGAGCAGAAAGACAACCTATACTTTGCCGGTAATCTGGAAGAGGCAGCCGGTATGGCAGTATCCCTGTCAAGGGGTGAAGTCTACAAACCCAGGGTCTTTACTTTACCGGAAGAAAAAGTAAGGGAAATTGTGGTAAAAGAGAGCGCCGGGATCTCTTCCGAGCAGAAATACCTGCGCGGTTTGTATACGGGCGGCACTCTGGCTGATGAAGCTATGATTCTCTTTGACCGCGAGATCGGTGGAATCTATTCCAATAACCAGGTTAAGGAGGAATTGGTGCCCAAGGATCCCCATGTTTCTCAAGAACATACAATAGTGGATCTTGGTGATGATGTATTTACCGTTGGCCGGCCCCACCCGATGATCGACCCCTCTACCCGTGAGGAAAGAATTGTCAGTGAAATGGAGGATCCTGAGGTAGCGCTCCTGCTGCTTGACATTGTTCTCGGTTACGGTTCTCATGATGATCCTGCCGGCGCTATTCTGGACAGCCTCAAAGCGGCCAGGGAGAAAGCCGGGCAGAGAGGCGGCTATCTAGCCATTATCGCCTCCATTACCGGCACTGAGGGTGATTTCCAGAATATGGCGGAGCAGCAGCAAAAACTGGAATCAATCGGCTGCATTGTTATGCCTTCCAACTACCAGGCATCCATGCTGGCTCTTGAGATTATCAGAAAGGTGGTTTGAAAATGGACGTTAAGAAAATCAATAAACTTTTTACTAATGATCTGGTTGCGATTAATATGGGACTCGAGTTTTTTGCGGATAACCTGAAAAAAGAGGGGGTCAGGGCTATACAGGTGAACTGGAAGCCGCCGGCAGGCGGCAATGCCAGGATGGTAGCGCTGCTCGCTAAATTAGGGCGATAGGTATGCAGATTAAAAATATAAAAATTATTTAGGAGGAAAAGATGAAAATGATCGATCTGACGATTCCTTTTGGAATCGCCACCCCGCCCTGGCCCAGCTATGAGCCGTTGCAGGTAAAATACTTCAAAAGGCTGGCCCCCAATGGCGCCAATGGACAGCTGGTAACCCATTCCAACCATGTGGGGACCCACCTTGACGGCGAGATCCATTTCTACACCCCGGGCAAGGATATTGCCTCACTGGATATGGACTTCCTGGTAAATGATGGTGTTGTAGTAGACCTTTCCGACTGCACTACTGACTATGATGTCTATACATCAAGGCAGGTAGAGGAAAGGGTAGAGGTAAAAGAAGGTGATATCCTGATTATCCATACCGGTTATCACCACTACGGCTGGGATCAGCCTACTGCGGATGAGATCCGCTACATGATTAAACATCCGGGTCCGGACCGCGAGTTTGCCGAATGGGCCAGAAAGAAAAAACTGCGCTGGATAGGTGTAGACTGCGGCAGCGCTGACCATCCGATGAATACTATTATCCGGGATTGGATGCCGCGGCAGAAAAAGGAGGCTGAAGCCTTCTTTCAGAAGAAATTCGGCAAGAGCCTGGAAGAATTTTTTACCGATGACAAGTACCAGTT
>SDBS01005435.1_pt1 | contig 12416 bp, 12 predicted proteins | sample 2277091 | NCBI WGS metagenome assembly SDBS01 (sample SAMN10404972, study PRJNA504765) | marine sediment metagenome | isolation source: marine sediment core GS10_PC15, 163 cmbsf | place: Arctic Ocean: Southern Knipovich Ridge | collected 2010 | reverse complement strand
CACCTAAGGAGAAATGGCAGTTATTGGTCCTTTTTCAAGCATTTTATTAATGGCACTTTTTCAAACTCTCGGAGTGGTTTCGATTTTACCCTTTATGAGTATCATTATGCAGCCGGAAATAATAGAAACTAATAGATGGCTGAACTGGTTGTATAACTCCTTAGATTTTACCAGTGTAAATAGCTTTATCATTTTTATCGGTATTCTCATGCTGCTTATTATAATTATCGGAAATTTAACTTCCGCTCTGGCTGCCTGGCTCAAAGTTCGTTTCGTATGGAGAAAAAATCATCACTCAGGTTGCCTTATGATGAGCTAATGAGTTCAAGTGCGTCTTTCAGAGCTATGGCGAAGGTGAATAATTAAAATATGATTTCAAGTTAAAAGAAAAAAATAACAAACCCGAAGAGCAGAATATAATGGCAAATATTAGCTAAATTCCGAGACGTGTTTAATAATTGAAGAATAGGAGATTTCAGAGAAACATGAAATATGGAGATGCGGATAGTAAAAAAGTAATATGGGTTGAAAAAATAAATATTTTACATGTATTATTTTTCATAGTTGAAAATTTATATCGAAATATTGAAATTAGATATGACAAACATCAAATTTCCCGCTTTATGCAAAAAATTATTAAACTATTAAAAAAGACCGGTCTTCCCCCCAAATTTTTACCCGCCGTACTTTCACTTGAGCAAAAAGATGAAAAAGGATATGCTTTGGAATATCACAAGCAAGATGATCTTCTGAATTCTTTAGATCTATTTTGTGATGCTAATATTCCGAAAGAACCAAAATGGATGAGATATATGACTAGATGTTATTTAACAGATAATTTATATTCTCGCATTGATTTTATAATTAAGGTTAAAAAACAAATGTCCCAAATGAAAAATTGTGAACACGAAATATTTGTTGTAAATAATTTTGCAAATTACATAATTATAAATTATTTCAAGGAAAAAGGTATAAAAATAAGGCAATTCACACCTATAATTAGTTATCTTCGCATATTTATGATTCCACCCTATTTTATTATAAGAACTCTGCTGTTTCAGATATTCCCAAAAAAAATTATCGGAAATATTAAACAGAATGATGCGAAACCTTCAGTGTGGTTTGAATATGTGGGTAGAAGTGCTATGTGGGATCGGCTTAGTAAAACTTTTGGTACAAGTAACATTAATAAGGATTATAAATTCGTTTATTATCTTGATAGATCAGATACTTCTATTAATTGCGAAACTATTGATTATTTAGAAAATCTAAATTTAAGCTGGTTGGATTTACATCATTTTAGGCATGCTTTTTTAACTACGCGTGATATAATATATATCCTACATCCTTTTACAATAAGAAAAAATTATAGACATATTTGGTTAATATTTTTTCTGGTTCGCTTTAAATTTTATTATAGATTATATTTAAATCTATTTAGAAGATTCAATGTAAAAATTATAATTCAACATCGGGAAGCCAGCTGGATTCAAGAAGCGCAGGCACAGGCAATAAAATCTGCCGGTGGAATGATGATAGGATTGCACTGGAGTAATTTTCAGACTTATAAAACGCCTTCTCATCTAACCCCCCAACATGTATTTTTTTCCTGGGGAAAAGCACATTATGAGTTCTTGCAGAAAAAAGGGAGCACATGTGAATATATGTTACCCTGCGGAATATGGATCAGTGAGAATTACAGCATTAGTAATTCATTATTAAAAAAGTTATCAAAAAATGTTAAATTTATAATGTGTATATTAGATAGTGATTTTAAATATAATATTTGGCAAACGGCAGAAACATTTTCTCAATTTTATATTGCTGTTATTGAGTTATTGGAAGAAAATCCTCAATTTGCTGCAATAATTAAGAGTAAACATTCAAATTTAATAGATGTTTTAACAAATATAAGTGGAGGAGATAATATCGCATCTAAAATTAAATATTTTATAAATAAAAAACGAATAATTATTTTAGATCCCAGACATTTTGATCCTGTTATTGCTGCGATACATGCAGATTTATCGATTTGTTACGGAATTAACTCAGCTGGAATAATTTCCGGCCTTTACGACTGTAATGTTATCCATTGGGACTGTGCAGGTTTGCTTGAATTTCCCATATACAAGGATAAAGACCAAAAGATAATCTTTTCATCCACAAATGAGATTAAAAATGCCGTCAAAAAATCGGCCAAAGGTGATAAATCGATAGGTGATTTTTCAAAATGGAGAAAGAAGATAAATTATTTCGACGATTTTCGAGGCAAGGAACGCATGGTACAATTTATAGATTTTTTTATGGGAGAAATTATAAAAACCCATGGTAGGGAACATTCGTTACGGTTTGCAGTAAAAAAATACATGGATGAAAATAGAATACCAGATGACATATATGGAGCCCAAGAGTGGTGGAAATAGTTATTTGAGCTAAGTGTGCACAACTGTTAATACAATTTAATCAAATTAAATTTGGAAATAAATATGTATACCACGATTTTAATTGACCCAGCATCCTTTTAGTGATATAGTTTATACAAGTTCATATTATGAACATTAGACATATAAACATAAAATAAAAAAGCCATTAAGATATTTAGAATAACATAATTTAGAAATTATGAAAGCTTAATCTAAAAGTTTTAAATTGGAGGAAATAATATGCCATTTACAAATAAAGTAATTTTAGTTACCGGCGGGACCGGTTCTTTTGGTAAAAAATTCACCCAGATACTATTAAAAGAGCACAATCCCAAAGCTATTCGTATATATTCTCGAGGTGAATTAAAACAACAACTAATGCAAGAACAATTTCAAGATTATCATAATGATGAAAAGCTTCGTTTTTTCATTGGTGATGTCCGGGATAAAAATAGATTATACCGAGCAATGAACGGTGTTGATATAGTTATTCATGCCGCCGCCTTAAAGCAAGTTCCTACCTGTGAATATAATCCCATCGAAGCAGTAAAAACTAATATTAATGGTGCAGCAAATGTAATTGATGCCGCAATTGATAACAATGTAGAAAAAGTAATGGCACTAAGCACAGATAAAGCAGTTCATCCGGTGAATCTGTATGGAGCAACTAAATTGGTAGCGGAAAAACTTTTTGTTCAGGGAAATAGTTATTCCAGTGGCCGTAAAACCATATTTAGCTGTGTTCGCTATGGTAATGTAGTAGGTAGTAGAGGAAGTGTAATTCCGGTATTTCAAAGGCAAAAGGAAAAGGGTAAAATTACTATAACTGATAAAAATATGACGCGTTTTTGGATTACCCAAGAACAAGCAGTTCGTTTTATTATAGATTGTATTGTAAAAATGAAGGGTGGAGAGATATTTGTTCCCAAGATTCCCAGTATGAAAATAATTGATTTAGCTGAAGTTATTGCCCCTGAATGCAAGAAAGAAGTAATTGGCATTGGACCTGGTGAAAAAATTAATGAAATCCTTTTAACAGAAGAAGAAGTACATCATACCAAAGAATTTGATAATTATTTTATAGTAGAACCAGAACATCATTTCTGGGGAGAGGGAAATTATAAAAAGGGAAAATTGCTTCCTTCCAATTTTATATATTCAAGCGGTAATAATGACCACTGGCTTACTAAAGCCGAACTTGATAAGATGCTGGAGGAACTATAATGACTCAAGAATTAGCAATTAATGGAGGAAAACCAGTTAGAGATAAATTGTTGCCCTATGGGCATCAATGGATTGATGAAGAAGATATTAAAGCAGTTATCGAAGTTTTGCGTTCAGATTGGATAACTCAAGGACCCAAAGTAGCAGAATTTGAAAAAGAGTTTGCTAAATATGTTGGAGCCCGTTATTCAGTAGCTGTAAACTCTGGTACTGCAGCTCTTCATGCTGCCTGCTTTGCTGTCCAAATAGAAAAAGGAGATGAAGTAATAACTACTCCCATAACTTTTGCAGCTTCCGCAAATTGCGTACTCTATCAGGGAGGAACTCCAATATTTGCAGACATAAAAGAAGATACTCTAAATATAGATCCCGAGGAAATTAAAAAGAAAATAAACCAGAAAACTAAAGCTATAATCCCTGTAGACTTTACCGGACTACCGGTAGATTTAGAAGGGATACAAAAAATTGCCCGGAAATATAATTTAATAATTATCGAAGATGCCTCTCATGCCTTAGGGGCAACTTATAAAGACAGTAAAATTGGAAGTATCAGTGATATGACTGTTTTTAGTTTTCATCCGGTAAAACATATTACTACTGGAGAAGGTGGAATGATAACTACTAATAATAAAGAATATTACGAAAGATTAAAATTATTTAGAACTCACGGGATTACTAAAGACAAAGATAAGTTATTAAATTATGATGGTCCCTGGTATTACGAGATGCAAGAATTGGGCTATAATTATAGATTAACCGATTTTCAATGTGCCTTGGGGACAACCCAACTAAAAAAAATTGATAAAAATGTCCAGCGTAGGATAGAAATTGTTCGAAAATACAATGAGGAATTTAAAGACTTAGAAGAAATTAAAATACCTTATTCTGATTCTAAAATATCTACCTCTGCCTGGCATCTCTATATAATCCAACTTAATTTAGAAAAATTAAAAGTCAATCGAAGAGAAATATTTGAAGCCCTGCGAGCAGAAAATATCGGGGTAAATGTTCATTACATACCTGTTCATCTACAACCTTATTATCAAAAAAGATTTGGCTATCTTCAGGGTGATTTTCCTAAGGCAGAGAATTATTATTCAAGAGCGATAACCTTACCTATATTTCCAAAAATGTCTGATAAAGATGTAAACGGTGTAATAAAAGCAGTGAAAAAAGTAGTAAATTATTATAGGTGGAGTATATGAATATATTAATAATAAATCCTCCCATTAGAGAATGGGCTAAACCTAATTGTGTTCCTTTAGGTTTAGGATATATAGCAAGTACTTTGCGTTTAGCAGGGTATTCCATAGATGTATTGGATATAAATGCTTATAGATATTCTAAAAAGGAAGTTAAAAGAATATTGGAGAAAAAAAATCCAGATTTTATTTTAACGGGTGGCATAATTACTGTATATAATTATCTAAAATGGCTTACTCATCAATTAAAAGAATTATTTCCTGATATTCCTATTATGATTGGAGGAAGTGTTTCTACTTCTATATCCGAAATAGCATTAAATACATTAAACATTGATATTGCATGTATAGGAGAGGGAGAAATAACAGTAGTAGAGGTTGCAAATCGTATTGAACATAAAGAAAAATTATCTTCAGTTAATGGAATATATTATCGAGAAGGTAAAAATATATTTAAAAATAAATCACGTATGCCAATAAAAGATATGGACAACATACCTTTTCCAGCATATGATCTATTTCCAATGGATATATATATAAATAATCCTGTTGGATATATAAATAAAAATAAATGGGATAAAGGCAATGTGCTGATTGATGTGAAAATACCAAAATCTACAAATATTAATATAACAAGAGGTTGTCCATATCGATGTAACTTTTGTTATCATGATTATCTTGGACCAGGTTACCGTCATAGATCACCGCAAAATATACTTAAAGAGATGAATTTTTTAAATAAGAAATATGGAATAACATATTTTTTATGGGCTGATGATGAATCTATAATAAATAAAGCATTCATTGATGAGTTTTGTGATTTAATGATAAAATCGAAAAAGAATTATCAGTTTGCAATTACTGGACGTGTAAATCTTGTTGATGAAAAGATGTTGAATAAATTAAAAGCTGCTGGTTGCAATATGGTAGGTTATGGAATTGAATCTGGTAGTCAAAAAATATTAGATGCTATGAACAAACAGATAACGGTGGAGCAAGCTAAAAATGCCATCAAACTTACAAAAAATATTTTTGGTGATGCTGATTGTAGTTTTATTATAGGTTATCCTGGAGAAACTGAAGAAACTCTAAAAGAAACAGAAGTATTTTGTAAGGAATTAGAATTAACTCCAGAAGTAATTTTTTTTGCGACACCATATCCTGGTACTAAATTATATGAATATGCAAAAAAAATTGGCTTAATTAAAGATGAAGTAGAATATATATCTAAATTATGGGAACAAGGAGAACAAATAGTAGCTAATTTTACAAATTGGACAAATGAAGAATTGTTTAAAAAGAGACAAGAGTTGATTGAGGAATTAGGAGCATGGAATATAAAAAGACATAAATTAGGAGATAAATTATGAATATAGTAATAATTATACCTGCCAGAGGGGGTAGCAAGGGATTAAGGGATAAGAATATTAAACCACTTTTAGGAAAACCACTTCTTTATTACACAATTGATGCAGCACGGGAATCAAAACTTGCAGATAGAATAATCATTTCAACTGAAGATAAAAATATATCAAAAGTATCTAGAGAGTATGGAATTGAGGTTGTAAACCGTCCAATAGAATATTCTACTGATGATGCCCCCATTGAATTAGCATTAAGACATGTAATCAAATACTTGGAACAGAATGAAGATTATTTTGCAGATGTTGTAGTTTTATTACAAGCCAATGTACCTATTAGAAAAAAAGGACAAATAGATAACATTATAAGAAAATTAATTGATACGAAAGCAGATTCTGTAGTTACAGTAGTTGAAATAACTAAAAGGCCAGAATTTATGAAAAAAATTACTAAAGGTGACAAGATCATTCATTTGACAAAAACTAAAAAAATCACGAGACAAGAATATAAAGATAAACTGTACATTTTAGATGGAGCTGTTCTTGCAATAAAAAGGGATGTATTAATGAAAACAGAAAATTTAACAGGAGCACATGTATATTTGGGCGAAGATATTAGGTGTATTATCCAAAAACCTAAATATGCAATTGAAATTGACGAACAATTTGATTTTGATGTTGCAGAAGGTTTATTATCTTTAGACCAACAAAAAGTAAGATTATATCAGGAGAAATAGAGAAAATTAATATAAATTATTACATTTTAGATACCTGAATTAATGACATTAATGCAGATGTAAGTTGAATTTGTAAAATATGCAAAAAATAGTTGATTAAATTTTAAGAATCTTTTAGTATTTTTTAATTAATATATCAAGACATTTTTTGAATGATATTTGTGACAAGGATTTTTAATGAAAAAATGAATCTCCCCGCAGCAGAGCTACGGGGTATCTATTATCCTCTAAAGCAAACTAATTTGCTTACGGGGTAACTTTTATATTTTTTTTCGATCTTTTTTCACATTTATTAATCGCAGCAGAGCTGCGGGGAATTGAACCCTAAGCGATTAAACATGCAAGTTTTAATAAAGCCCAAGATTTTTTGAAAGAGAATTTATCAAGATGAAAGTTTTTATAATTACCGAAGGTGGAAAAAATATAGGTTTTGGCCACATTACTAGATGTCTTTCTCTTTATCAGGCTTTTCAAGAGAGAGGAATATTGCCAGAGTTTATAATAAATGGGGATAATAACATTGAATATTTATTAAAGGATGTAAATTACCAAATATTCAACTGGCTTGATGAGAAAAGTAAATTATTCGAAAAGGTAAAAGATGCCGATATTGCTATCATCGATTCCTACTTAGCAGATATTTCTGTCTATAATACTTTATCTGAATTAACAAAATTATCTGTATATATAGATGATAATAAAAGATTAGATTATCCAGATGGTGTTGTGGTAAATGGAAATATTCATGCGGAAAAAATAGATTATCCCAAAAAAGATGGGATAATCTATTTATTGGGCACTAAATATACACCCTTAAGAAAAGAATTTTGGGAAGTACCAAAAAAAGAAATAAAAGATAAAATTGAGAGTATAATGATTACTTTTGGTGGGGATGATGCTAGAAATTTGACTCCCAAAATTATGAATTTATTAAATAAAGAATATTCGGCTCTTAAAAAAAATATTATTATTGGAAAAGCCTTTCATAATATTGAAGAAATTAAAAAAGAAATTGATAAAAACACAGATTTAATTTATTATTCAGACGCAGAAAAAATAAAAGAAATCATGCTGGGATCGGATATAGCTATATCTGCAGGGGGACAAACATTATATGAGCTCGCCCGAATAGGGGTGCCAACCATAGGAATTTGTGTTACCGATAATCAATCGGGAATTATAAAAGAATGGGGGAAGACAGGTTTTTTAGAATATACTGGATGGTATAACAAAAATAATAATATAACAAAAATAAATAAGTTGTTAAAAAATTTGAAAAATAATAAAATAAGAAAATTCAAATCTAAAATAGGAAGAAAATTTGTTGATGGAAAAGGTGCAAAAAGAATAGAAAAATATATGTTAACCAAAATATTAGGGGGATTATATGCATCGGATTAAAATAACCAATAATCGTTATATAGGCAATGATGAGCCTTGTTTCATAGTAGCTGAGGTTGGAATAAACCATAATGGAGATGTGAATTCAGCAAAAAAAATGATAGATGTGGCAAAAGAGTGTGGCGTAGACGCTGTAAAATTTCAGACTTTTAAAGCAGAAGAGTTTGTTTCAAATCCAGATGAAACGTACACATACAAATCACAAGGAAGAGGAGTTACAGAATCCATGTTAGAAATGTTTAAAAGATATGAGTTCTCAGAGGGGGGATGGAAAGAGATTTTTAATTATTGCAAAAATATGGATATAATTTGTTTTTCCACGCCTCAGAATCCTTCAGATCTTGATTTTTTACTTAAAATAGTTGACTTATCAATTATTAAAGTGGGTTCGGATGATTTAACTAATTTGGAGTTATTAAAATACTATGCTTCTAAAAATAAACCGATGATTATATCTGTGGGAATGGCGTTTATATCTGAGATAGAGGATGCAGTTGAGATAATTAGAGAAAAAGGTAATAACGATTTAGTTGTACTTCATTGTATTTCTTCTTATCCAACTGAAGCTGAGGAAGTCAATTTAAGAAGAATGCTTACTATAAGACAGGCTTTTGATGTTATAGTGGGTTTTTCAGACCACACAGTTGGCACGATAGCTGCAACAGCTGCCGTTGCTTTAGGGGCAAAAGTAATAGAAAAACATTTTACATTAGATAAAAACCTACCAGGACCCGATCATTGGTTTTCTTCTGATCCAAAAGAATTATCTCAATTAGTGCAAACCATAAGATACACTGAGAAATCTTTGGGTAATTACATAATCAAGCCAACTTCAAAAGAAATGGAGATGAGAAAGATTGCAAGGCGTAGTATTGTAGCAGCCAGAGATATAAAAAAAGGAGAAATCATTACACCAGAAGCACTCTGCGTTAAAAGACCTGGCACTGGACTTCCACCAAAGTTTATAAACCATATCTTAAAAAAGGAAGCTAAGATAAACATTAAAAAAAATGAATTAATTACATTTGAGAAAATTTGTTAAAAAGGAGCACAAATGAATAATGTTAGGAATTTTTGGAAAAAGTTATGGAATGAACATGGAGATTCAGATAGCATATTTGGTCGAGTAGGTTTCTCTAAATGCTATGAAGTTCCCATAAATTCTGAGCTTTGGCAATCAACACATATGTTTGATTTTGTGGGGGAAAAATGAAAATACTATTCTTAGGGACCAATATGTACAAAGGATTATTAAAATGGCTAGTTTCTAAAGGAGAAGATGTTATTTATGCAGAAAATAAAATAGATGTTAATTATGTTAAAATGATGAAACCAGATTTTATCATAAGTTATAATTATCATTATATTATTTCAAAAGAAATTATAGATTTTGTCAAAGGAAAAATTATAAATCTTCATATATCTTATCTGCCTTGGAATAGGGGAACTTATCCTAATGTTTGGAGTTTTTTGGAAGATACTCACAAGGGTGTTAGTATCATCAAGATAGACGACGGGATAGACACAGGAGAGATAATAGTTCAAAAAGAAGTTATCTTCCAAGAAGAAGAAACTTTGAAATCATCTTATGAGAAACTTCACAAAGAAATCCAAGACCTTTTTAAAGAAAATTGGAACAAGATAAAGGAGGGGAGAATAAAAGGTAAAAAACAAGAAGGCAGAGGTAGCATCCATTATGATAGTGAATATGAAACAATTATTAAGCCATTAATTAAAAAAGAAGGCTGGAATATATCTATCAAAGAGCTTAAGCAAGAATATATATTATGGAAACATAAAAGAGGTTCTTCATGAATGAAATTTTAATACCACATAATAAACCTACACTGGAGAAAGAAGAAATAAGTGCAATAGAAGAAGTAATGAGGGATGGTTGGATAGCTGAAGGAAAAAAGGTAGCAGAATTTGAAGAGGAATTTTGTAAATATATAGGGTTACCACCTTTCCATGCAGTTGCGTTATCTAATGGAACATCCGCATTGTATTTAGCCTTAAAAGTATTGGGCGTAAAAAATGGTGATGAAGTCATTGTTCCAACCTATGTTTGTTCTGCAGTGCTAAATGCAATTTATATGGTAGGAGCAAAACCTGTTCTTACAGATGTTGAAAAAAGGGATTTCAACATTTCTTATCAAGATATAATCGGAAAGATAAGCAATAAAACAAAATCTATAATTGTTCCTCACACTTTTGGAGTACCTGCTGATATAATTCTTATTAAAAAATCCGGTATACCTATAATTGAAGATTGTGCAGTAGCTTTGGGTTCTAAAATAGGAAACCAACATGTAGGCCTTTTTGGGAATATAGCGATTTTTTCTTTTTATGCTTCAAAAGTTATTACAACAGGTTATGGTGGAATGTTGGTTTCCAAGAATCAGGAGTTTGTCGAGAAAGCAAGGGATTATAGAGAGTTTGATTGTCGAAAAAAATATAAACCACGATTCAATTTTCAAATGTCTGATCTTCAGGCAGCAATAGGAAAAGTTCAATTAAAGAAATTACCCCTTTTTTTAGAAAAAAGAAAAAGAATAGCTAATGAATATTATAAAATATTACCCAAAGATAAAGTATGGCCACCCTATGATATTAAAAATAAGGAGTCAAATTTTTACCGTTTTTTAATTCGAAGCAATAAACCTAGAATTATAAAAGATTCTCTAGAAAAAGAAGGAATTAAAACAATTATTCCAATAGAAACTTATGAACTTTTACATCGTTATTTAAATGAAAATCCAACTCATTTTCCAGTAAGTGAAAATATTTCAAAAACAACTTTATCGCTGCCAATTTACCCTTCTTTAAGTAGTTCAAATTTAACTAGAATAAAATTTATTCTAAAGGAGGATTTTTTAAAAAACAATGATTAAAAATGAAGCTGAAAAAAGTTTTGATAAAACTTGGGAAAAGAATATTTACTCGAAAGGAAAACAAGCAAATTTGTATCCTTATGATATATTAGTGAGCATAATTGCAAGGAATTTTTTTAATGTTTCTAAAGAAAAAAGAAGTAAAATAAGGGTATTGGATTTGGGCTGCGGTGCTGGCAATAATTCAAAATTTTTATCTGAAAATGGCTTTGATGTTTACGGATTAGATGGTTCAAAAACTGCCATAAAAATTTGTAAGGAAAGGTTTAGAAAATGGAATCTAAAAGGGGACTTTGTTCAAGGAGATTTTTTAAAGTTACCCTATGAAAATAATTTTTTTAATATAGTTATTGATAGGGAAAGTTTATATGCCAATAAATTCAATGATATAAAAAATGTGATAGAAGAGATTCATAAAAAACTAAAAAATAAGGGAATTTTTATAAGCTTTATTTATAGTTCATATCATCCTGATAGAGAATTCGGAGAAGAAATAGAACCAAATACTTATAATAATTTTAGACAAGGGAGCTTTTATCAAGCTGGAAAAGTGCATTTTGTGGATATTAAAGAAATATTTGATTTATATTCAAAGTTTAAAATAGAAAATATTATAAGACATTCGCTGAATGAGGTTTATGACAAACCTCATAGATTTATTGAATTTGACGAATTTATAATAATAGCAAGAAAGGAAATATAATAAAATGAAGAGAAAAGAAGAAAAAGATTATCTCGATAGACTAAATCAATATTTAATTGAAATAATTGCTCAGAAGAAGAAATCAGGAGTAGAAATTGTTGAAGATTTTACTAAATATGTACCCAGACAAATTCTTGCTCGTTTTTTAGTACGCAATGAACTATTTAAGATGGTTTTAAACATAAAAGGTTCTATTATAGAATGTGGGATTTTTAGAGGAGGGGGATTAATGGCTTGGGCTCAATTATCATCAATATACGAACCAGTAAACTATCATCGTGAGATTATTGGATTTGATACTTTTTCTGGTTTCCCCTGTGTCAATAACAAAGATAAGGCCTATGAAGAGAATATTAATGCAAGAAAGGGTGGAATAGCCGCAGATTCATATAACAATTTAAAAAAAGTAATAAAATTGTATGATTCCAACAGATTTCTTTCACATATAAAGAAATGTAAATTAATTAATGGAGA